>ENA-OQVM01000231-OQVM01000231.1-marine-metagenome-genome-assembly--contig:-NODE-231-length-93496-cov-11.090453_pt1 | contig 93496 bp, 84 predicted proteins | sample MGYA00237776_ERZ505498 | MGnify/ENA primary metagenome ERZ505498 (study PRJEB26159, sample SAMN06265151) | marine metagenome | isolation source: Helgoland LTER site | place: Germany:Helgoland, sampling... | reverse complement strand
GTTGACGAAGACCCCGAGTACACCGCTCCGTCCAACATATTGAGCGTGGATTCTGATCAAGACTATGACATTGGGGATGACATCAGCGACGCTTTTGAAGACCCTGAGTCCACGGAGATGACGTTCGTGGTCTCTGCGCCAACCGCCGCAGGTGGTACTTCAGCAACGACGGCAGGCGTGCTTCAGTACGACCTCGGGGGCGTGAATAACGCGACGGTGACGATTGCAGCGGGTAGTTCCGCGACGGGTTTGACAGCGAGCGAAGTCGCGTCGCTGGTTTACTACGGACCTGAGTCGGATATCGCGCACGGTACGGCAGCGACCAACAGTATCTCTGATTCTTTAACAATCAGTATCGCGGTGACGGCCGCAGATACGGCTGCGAATACAGCAGCAGCGACTTTTGATATCGTGGTTGTGGATCAGGTTATTTCCTAGACGATCACCGATTATCGTCGTGCCTATCAAAGGGGCCGGAGTGGAAACGCTTCGGCCCTTTTTCTGCTGAGTTCGTGGCGGTACGCTGCCTAATCGGGTTAAGCTGTTGTTTGAATAGGTTAAGAGAGGACCGTGACCATGACCCAAAGTCCCCAGAAAATGACCACGGATGCCATGGCCAAACATTTGGCTCATGAGCACGGACGCAGTCCATTTGCCGACAATCTCAAGGAGATTGTATACGGCGGTCTCGATGGAATCATTACGACCTTTGCCGTCGTTTCCGGGTTTTCTGGTGCGGCTTTGCTGGGCAGCAGTGGCAATGGCGAAGTTTACGCCATCACACTGGTGCTGCTGTTTGGCTTGGCAAATTTGCTGGCTGACGGTGTCTCAATGGGGCTGGGGGAGTTTCTCTCCACGCGCTCCGAGCAAGCGCGCTGGAACCGCGAGCGTGATGTCGAAGTCCACGAAATCGAACACAACCCCGAGCAAGAGTACGACGAAACGGTTCACTTGCTCGAAGATACCGGGCTCAGCCCTGACGACGCGAAAACCGTTGCCGACATCTATCGGCGCTATCCCGGTTTGTGGGCAGATTGGATGATGCGGCACGAGTTGGAGATGGAGGACATGAGCGGCGCGACACCAGCGAAAGACGGCATGGTGACGTTTCTCAGCTTTCTGGTGTTTGGCGTTATCCCGCTGGTGCCTTACTTGGCGTTTTGGGGCCGGGACATCGACGCGAACACGCTGTTTATCATGGCGTCTGGGGCGACCGTGGTTGCGCTGTTGGCCCTTGGTTTCGCCCGGTCGGTCGTCACACGCGAACATCGGGTTAGAGCAATGGGGGAGGTCTTTGCCGTCGGGCTTGTTGCTGCGGTGATCGCTTTTGGCGTCGGGGTTATGCTGGGCTAAAGCCTAGAAATCCACTGCCATCACACCGGGAACGGATTTGATGGCGGCACGAACCGGTCCGGTAAGGCGGAAACGTTTCTCCAAAATCACTTCCGCTTCGCGATCTTCATCCAGCTCGATGACGATATGAACGCGATCATTGCCGCCAGAACAGCCGTCGATCAGCTCAGAGACAGACGGCAGCGAGTCCGGTGAAGAGACAAACAACTTCAACCCCGACGACCCATTGGCCACCATCGCATCAAGTTGTTCGATTTTGACCGCTGACAGCCGTAGATCATCGCCTTCCGCGCCCTTGCCGCGTGCGCACTCGACATAGACCGTGGTGCCGACTTCCAAGTGTTCACGGTTGGCGACGAGCATCTCTGAGAAACACACAAATTCAACCGTACCGGTGGGGTCAGAGATGCTGATCCACGCGAACCGGTTGCCGTTGGCCGAGCGGCGCTCGTTCTTCGACGAAACCACCCCGGCCAGCTTTGCGCGTCCACCGTTGATTCCGTTCTTGAGCAAATCGCCAATGGTCTGCACCCGCAGTTTCGTCAGCGCATCGCCGTAGGCATCGACCGGGTGAGCCGTCAGATAGAACCCGATGGCGTCAAATTCACGGCCTAACTTTTCCTGCAGGGGCCAATCGTCAGCGGTCAGCATTTGCAGCGTTACCGCGCCGTCGTTGCCTTCGCTTGGTCCGCCAAACAGGGAGCTTTGCGAAGAATTCCGTTCTTCGGTCACCGCGATGCCAAAGCGGTTGAGCCGTTCGACGTTGATGAACAATTGGCCCCGGTTGGGATCGATGGAATCAAACGCGCCCGCCGCGATGAGATTCTCCAAAATCCGCTTCCCCGCGGCGCGGGTATCAACCCGCGTGGCAAAGTCTTCGAGGTTCAAGAACGGGCCGCCAGAGGTACGGCTGGCAACGAGGTTCTCCATGGCAGCGCCGCCCACGTTCTTGATCGCATTGAGCGCGTAGCGCACGGCTTTCTTGCCGCTTTCGGGGTCGATTTCAACGTCAAACGTCGCCTCAGACGCGTTAACATCGGGGGGGAGCAGGGGAATGTTCATCCGCTCCAAATCGCCTTTGAAGATCGCCAATTTGTCGGTGTTGCCCGCATCCAGAATCATCGACGCGCACAGGAACTCTTCAGGAAAATGCGCTTTGAGGTAAGCGGTTTGGTACGATACCAGCGCGTAGGCGGCAGCGTGGGATTTGTTAAAGCCATAACCGGCAAAGGCCTCGATCTGGGTAAAGATCTCCAGCGCCTTTTTCTCCGGAATCTTGTTTTCCGCCGCGCCTTCGACGAACAAAGCCTTCTGCTTGTCCATCTCTTCTTTGAGCTTTTTACCCATGGCCCGACGCAGCAAGTCCGCGCCGCCCAGACTGTAGCCCGCCAAAGCCTGCGCCGCCTGCATCACCTGTTCCTGGTAGATCATGATGCCGTAGGTTTCCTGCACGATGGGTTCGAGCAGGGGGTGCAGATACACCACGGTTTCATCGCCGTGCTTGCGGGAGATATAGGTGGGAATGTTTTCCATCGGACCGGGGCGATAGAGCGCCACGACAGCGATAATGTCCTCAAACCGGTCAGGCCGCAGCTTGCGCAGCACGTCTCGCATACCCGTCGATTCAAGCTGGAAGATACCCACCGATTCCGCCCGGCTGAGCATGTCGAACACGGGTTTATCGTCCAGTGGTATTCGGTTGATGTCGAAATCCGGTTGGAACCGCCGGATCAGCCGTTCTGCTTGGGCAATTACCGTCAGGGTTTTTAGACCCAAAAAGTCGAACTTCACCAAACCCGCCGGTTCAACCCATTTCATGTTGAACTGGGTCGCGGGCATGTCGGACCGTGGATCTTTATACAGCGGCACCAGCTTGGTCAGATCCCGGTCACCAATGACCACACCAGCAGCGTGGGTGGAGGCATTACGGAATAGACCTTCAAGCTGCAACCCGATGTCGAACAGCTTGGCGACTGATTCTTCCGTCCGCTGCATCTTTTGCAGTTGTTCGTCACCCTTTATCGCTTCGCCCAACGTGGTGGGGTTCGCCGGATTATTGGGGATGAGTTTGGAAATACGATCGGTTTGGCCGTAGGGAATGCCCAGAACCCGGCCAACGTCACGAATAACCGCGCGCGCTTGCAGCTTACCAAAGGTGATGATCTGCGCCACACGGTCGGAGCCGTACTTGTCGCGGACATAGGCAATAACCTCGTCGCGTCGGTCCTGACAGAAATCGATGTCGAAATCCGGCATCGAGACACGCTCGGGGTTCAGGAACCGCTCGAACAACAGGTTGAACGGGATGGGGTCAAGGTCTGTGATGGTCAGTGAATAGGCCACCAGCGATCCGGCACCCGACCCTCGTCCCGGACCCACGGGAATCCCTTGTTCCTTGGCCCATTGGATGAAGTCCGCAACGATTAGGAAATAGCCCGGGAAGCCCATTTGCTCGATGACGTTCAGCTCAAAGTCCAACCGGTCGCGATAGGTTTTTTCCAGCGCGGCATCGGGTGCAGGCTCCAAAGCATCCAACCGTTGCTGCAGGCCTTCTTTGGCCATGCGCACCAGCATCTGCACTTCATTCTCGCCCGAACTATCGTCGAAAGCAGGCAGGATAGGGTCATGTAGCCGGGGCATCACCGCACAGCGCTGCGCAATCCGCCACGTGTTCTCGACGGCTTCTGGCAAATCGGAGAACAGCCGCGTCATGTCCTGACTGGTCTTGAAGTAGTGCTCCGGCGTCAGGCGCTTGCGGTCGCGATGTGACAGCGTAACGCCTTGGGCGATGCAGGACAGAACGTCGTGCGCGTCGAACTGATCACCCGTCGAAAAGTGGGCGTCGTTGGTGGCGACGATGGGCAAATTGTGGGCTGTGGCGAGCTTGAGCACACGCGGTTCAAGCACGCGTTCAAAGCTCTGCCCATGGCGTTGAAGCTCCAGATACAATCGACCGTCGAACAGGGACTTCATCGCCGCAAGGTGGGTTTCCACCATGCTTGAACCGTCCAGCAAATGTCGGCTGAGCGGGGATCCCCCGGCGCCGTCCAAAGCGATCAACCCTTCGGTTCGCCCGGTCAGGGCGTCGAATGCGACCGCTGGATCTCCGCCATCGGCCAGCAGGTAGCCTTCGGAAATCAGGCTCATGAGGTTTTCGTAACCGGTTTTATCTTGCGCCAGCAGCAGCAAGTGGTCGGGATCGGCAATGGAGGATCCGCGCTCGTCCTTGCCGCGCAGAATGCCCAAAACCGCCCCGATAACCGGTTGCAGGCCGGCTTTGGACGCGGTGACAGCAAACTCCAGAGCCCCAAACAGATTCCCCCGATCGGTCAGCGCAACGGCGGGCATATCCAGCCCGGCGGAGAGCTTTACGAGGTCTTTCACACGGATCGCCCCTTCGGCCAGCGAGTAGGCTGACTTCACGCGCAAATGGATGAACGGCGGGGACGAATCGTTGGTCATAGCCGAAGTTTATGCGAAGCCTTTAAGCGGGGTCAAAGCTTTCCGTCAATCCACATGGAGACCGCTGGGGACGGTTTCAGGCCGCCCCAAACGCCCTTTGATGGATTCCGTCCCCGTCAGCGATTGCAGGAAAGCCAGCAGTTGATCGACTTCCGGATCGCTCAGGTTCTGAGGCTCAATATCAAGCTGTGACATCAGCCGCGCGCGTTCGAGTTTATCGTCAAAGGCGAGGAAGTCGCCACCGGCCAACCACGGTACATCAGGCAGGATCAGGTTATCTGGCGTCCAAGCCGCAAAGCTCTCACGGGGCTGCAAATGATGCCGCACCATTCCCTCTAGCGTCTTATAGGCGCCGTTATGACCGTAGGGGCCGGTGAGGGCGACATTGCGCAGCGACGGCGTGCGGAAGCGGTAGGCGTCTTCGAGGCGGTTGGAGAACGCCATCCGGCCAACGTCACGCACAATCGTATCCCACTGCCGCGTCCGGCCCGGTCCAAAGTGGGGCAGCATCAGCGCGTGGAAGTCTTGATCGGTGAGCAACGAGCCAGCATGACAGGACGAGCACCCGGCTTTGCCATAGAAGAGCTTGAGGCCGTTGGTTTGTTCGTCGGTCAGTGCACTGGTATCGCCCGCGAGATAGGCATCAAAGGGGCTGTCAAAGCTCTGAAATTCGCTGTTTTGGAAGTCAGCCAAGGCGTTGACGATATGGGGAATGCCGATGTCCAACGGATCGTCGATGTCGTCAAACGTCTCAATGAACAAATCTGCATATTCGGGGATGATCCGAACCCGCTTGGCGATGATGGGCCACACTTCGTCCACGCGCGAGTGCGCGGCACCGGCGACTTCGTTTTCCGACGGGTTTCCGGCCATTTCAAACTGAGCTGTCATGGGGAAAAGGGCTTGGGCGGCGAGCAGGCCGGAGAGATTGCTGGGCAACCATTCTTGCGCGGGGGTGATGAAGCCGTTTTCGTAGACATCCGAATGCACCACGCGGCCATCCCAGAACATATGCTTCACGCCCAAAGCGCCCAGGTTCCACAGCGCCGGCGCGTTCCGTGGAATGCGTTTTCGAATTTTGTTCGCGCCTTCGCCCGGTGTCCGGGCTGGACCGACATTCATACCGCCTTCGCCAATGCCAAGGCTCAACCCGTCCGCTGACCCATGATTAGGGTTGTGGCAGGTTGCGCAGGCGATGTTTTTGTTGCCCGATAGCAGGGGGTCGAAAAACAGAAGTTGGCCGAGCTTGGCTCGGTTTTCATCAAAAGGATGGAAATCAGCCGCTGTTAAGGGGGCAGGGAGGCCCGCGACCTGAGCGCTTGCAAGCGGATGAACAGCAAAGGTAGAACTGATCAATGCTGCAATCGACAGGGTGGAAATTCGAGCATGAAGTCGCTGTTTACGGGGTTGAGTCTGAGCATCGGTCTGCTGGTGACGAGCGGGGCTGCGTTCGCCGATTTGGAGCGCGCGCGAGACCTGATGGACGCCAAGGACTACCAAGCCGCGATGCAAGAGCTGCTGCCAGCGGCCCGGTCGGGCAACGCTGAGGCTGAGGAGCTGATTGGCATCATGTACGCGCTTGGTTTGGGTGTCGAGCGCGACGATATCCGGGCCTTTGAATGGTATCTGCGGGCGTCTTTGAAAGGTCATGCTGGGGCTCAGTCCGGAATTGGTTGGTATTACGAAGTTGGCCGAGGCATGCCTGAACCCGACCTTATTAGGGCTTACACCTGGTACGTTCTGTCCGCAATTGGCGGAGATCCAGATGCGGCAATCTCGCAGGAAGAGGTCATCAAGAAAATGACGCCGGAGCAGATTGCCCATGCGCACATCCTGATCGAGGATTACCGGGTTTGGCTCTTTCCCTTCCGCTAGCGTCAGGCAGGCATTTAAACCGTAAAAAGAAAGGGGTTCCCGCAAGTGGAACCCCTTTTTTGGGTTAAACCCATCCCGTCACCCACGCGAGCCAAAGCCCGCATGGATGAAGCGGGGGCAGGGCTTAGTTCAGGTCAGAGGCCAGGCCAGCTGCGATGTCAGCTTCTGCAGAAGCAACAGCGGAAACCAGAGCGTCGAAGATTTCGCCGCCACCGGTCACGTTGCCCTTGAACCAGTCATAAACTGGTGCAGCAGCTTCGCGGAACTCAGCCTTCTCAGCTGGGGTTGGTACGTAGAGGGAACCGCCACCAGCAACGAAGTCAGCGTAGGCTTGGATCGACTTACGCTTTGGTGAAGCAAAAGTCGCCTGCTGCAGGTCAGCAAAGCCGTCTACGATCACACGACGCAGCTCTTCTGGCATGGAGAGGAACTTCTCGTTGTTCATCCACCACAGAGCGCCCATGTAAGCGTGGCCGTCGAGGGTTACGTACTGCAGGCCAGCATCTGGGAACTTCATGCCCATGATGTCGGTGATACCGTTCTTGGAACCTTCAACAACACCTGTCTGGAAAGAGGTGAACAGCTCAGGCCATGGAATCGGCGTTGGGGAAGCACCCAGAGCGCGAACCAGCTCCTGCGGCAGGTCAGCAACAACAGTACGGATCTTCAGGCCTTCGAGGTCGCCTGGGTTACGAACAACGCGCTTGGTGTTCGCAAAGTTACGCCAGCCACCGGTGTTACCGATGGTCATCAGACGGATTGCGCCGTCGGAATCAGCCAGAGCCATTTCACGCATCTTACGGGTGAAGTCACCAGCAAGCACGTTCTCAGCAACGCGGTCGTTCGCCATCAAGTACGGCAGGTCGAGAACCTGAACGTATGGGAAAATACCAGCAGCACCGCCAGAGGTGGAGATGTAAACGTCGATGGAGCCGTCAGCAACGCCCTGCAGACACTCTGCGCCGTTGGAACAAAGCTGCGTGCCAATGAAGAGCTCAACGGCAACAGCGCCGTTAGAAGCGCTTTCAACGAAGTTCTTGAAAACCACCAGACCATCATAGTCTTCGTCGTTTTCGTTTGAGTTAGCGGTCGCACGGATTGTGTATTCCTGCGCCGTAGCTGTCATAGCGGTCGCACCCATCAGGGCAGCAGCAGCCATCATAGCCTTAAACGTCAATTTCAACATCTTATTCCTCCATAAGTTCGATGTCATCGATTGCTGTTATTGGACGAATCCCGTGAGCCGTGGGATCGTCATGGAAATGGCTGGGAAGTAGGTGATCAAGAAGATCACGACGACCTCCACAGCCAAAAACGGTAGAATTGCTCGCGAAATGGTCTCAATACGCTCCCCTGAGACCGACGAAGCAACAAAGAGAACCAGTCCCATTGGCGGCGTGGCCAATCCAACGGTCAGGTTCACTGACATGATGATGGCAAAATGCACCGGGTGCACGCCAAGATCAATAAAGATTGGGCCCAAGATGGGTCCAAGAATGATGATCGCAGGTCCGGCGTCGAGGAACATGCCGACGATAAACAGGACAACATTGATCAAGAACAGCAGAACCAGTGGGTTGTCTGTGAGGCCGAGAATGAACACCGTCAGGTGCTCTGGCGCATGGGAAAGGCTTACCACGGTTTTAAAGGCCACGGCAGCCCCCACCAACAGCAACACGCTGGCCGAGGCAAAGGCTGCCTTGGTCAGGATCATGGGCAGATCCGAAAGCCGCAAAGTGCGCAGGACCACAAAGGCGATGAAAAGGGCATAGGCGACGGCAATGGCAGATGCCTCAGTCGGTGTGAACACACCGAGCAGGATGCCGCCAAGAATGATGATGGGGGTCTGGAGGGGGGCGATGGCCTTTTTACAGACGATGCGGAAGTCGCTGGATACCCGTGGGCGAATGACCATGAGCAGCCCGTGGGACAGGATCACGCCAATGCCAAACATGATCCATCCGTTCACCTCTAACTTTGAGTCCGTGACCGATGTTTGGAGCCCGTTGATCATGGAGAACAGCGCGAGCATGATACCGCCGAGGTTCAAGCGCAGCAGAACAAAAGACACCCAGTTTTCAATGGGGCTGATCGTCTGGTCTTTGCGAACAATACGCTCAGCCTTGGGCAAGTCATAGGAGTCCGCCATCAACCGAACGACGATCATCAGGCCGACGCCCACAAGGATCCCCGGTACAATACCAGCAAGGAACAGCGCCGCGACGCTTTCGCCCATGACATAGGCGTAGATGATCATGATGCCCGATGGGGGAATGATGGGACCAATCACAGAGCTGGCCGCCGTGATCGCGGCTGCAAATCGACGGGTGTAGCCGTTCTTTTCCATCGCGGGGATCAGCGTAGAGCCAAGGGCGGATGTATCCGCGACCGCGGAGCCAGAAAGACCCGCGAACAGGATCGAGCTGAGAATATTGACGTAGGCCAAACCGCCCCGCAAATGTCCCATCATGGCCTGACTGAACTCGACCAAGCGCATGGTAATGCCGCCGCGGTTCATCAACTCGCCCGCCAGAACAAAGAAGGGCAGGGCCATCAGGGGAAAGCTGTCCATGCCGTTGTAGACGTTCCGGTACAGCAGCGCCAAGTCGCGCTCCTGACCGTTCAAATACAGCAGCATCCCCGGCGCAAGAATCAGTGCGAAAAAGACGGGGAGTCCAATGAGCAGGAGGACCAGAAAAACAGGCAGAAACAGCGCGAGCATTCAGTCGGTCTCCACGTTCTGAACAAACCGAGGAACCTCTGGCAGGTCAGCTTTTGGGTTAAACAGGAGGATCACCGAGCGCAGGATGAGTTCAAACATCACAGCAATCATAAGAAGCACGCAGAGCAGCAGAGAGCCGTACATGTAACGCAGCTTGACCTTGACAACGTCATAGCCGAACCAGTTCAGCGGAATCCGCAGTGACGAGCTATCAAACTTGCCACCAAATCCGAAGGTATGCTTGTAGCCGTGTTGAATGCTCACCAGCAGCACGAGCATGGCCATGCACAGAAGGATGACATTCAGCAGTTGGGCGGGTCGCTGTCCAAGGAACGAAGCGAGCATCGTGATCGACACAAAGCCCCCAACACGCAGTGCTGTCGGTGCGATCAACGCCGTCATCCATAGCATCAGGAACCGCGCAGCTTCATCCGGCCAAGCCAAGGCGTTATTGAGCACGTAGCGGAAAAAGACCTGCGCCAGAATCACCGAAACCATCAAGGCCAGAGCCACCCAGGCAATATGCCGGCCAACGGCAAGGACCGGGGTAATCAGCCCCGCGGTCAATCGCAGCAGCACTATCATTGAGTTCCTCTCAAAACCTGGCAATTATCGAAGAATGCAAGCGCTTTCTTTTTTGCCTTCAGCGCAGAATACAAGATCAGCGAAAAGCAGCAAGCGGATATAGTGCTAGTAGCAGAAATCTCTAATATAAGTCTATTTGCAGGGACAAAAATGCGCGATATGAACGCTATCAGCGATGGATCGCTGCCTTTTGACCGGCGTCGTGGGGCTGGATGCGAATAACCGATTTTTGCCTAAGTTGTATGAGTGATGCTAGAGGATGTCTCAATGTCATATTCTGCATTTAGAAAAACCAAACGATCCTTACCGATCGCGCTGCTGCGGGCGCGCGAAGAGGTTATGGTGCCTATTCGAAGCATGCTCGCAGAAAGTGGCGTGACCGAGCAGAAATGGCGTGTGCTGCGTGTGTTGGAAGAAATTGGCGAGATCGAGCCAACGGTTATCGCCTCAGAAGCGTGCCTCCACCTGCCCAGCCTGTCACGCATTCTCAAGACCATGGAATCTGATGGGCTGATTGTTCGCAAAGAGGACGTCAGTGATCGACGCAAGACGTTGGTGGGCATTTCTGGAGCGGGACGGGTGATTTTGGCCCGTCATGCAGAACAGTCGGCAGCCATTTTCGCGGCACTCGAAGCCCGCATGGGCAAGGAAAAGCTAGAGACCATTCTCGATTTGCTTGAAGAATTGCTGGATTGAGCCGGGTTCAAAATCGGGTCATTGACCCGCCGCCTCCTTGTGCTTAACATGTTAACTATAGTGGAGAGAGATGATGCCGCACGTATCCATTCAATATTCGCCGCAGCTTGATGACAGCCACGACATGGGCGCGCTGTGTCATGCGCTGAACGAGGCGATTGTCGAAACAAAGCTGTTCCCATTGGCCGGCATTCGCGTCCGTGCCTTTCGCGCCGATCATGAAAGCGTCGCGGATCGACACCCCAGCAACGCCTTTGTCGCGATGCAAGTCTACATCGGGCAGGGGCGCACGTTGGCGGAGCAGCAGCGCGCGGGTGCGCACATCTATGCGGCAGCAGAGGCCTTCTTTGCCGAGCGCTTGGGGGATGCGTACTTCATGCTTTCCATGGAAATTTTCGAAAATAACGCTGCCTTGAGCTGGAAACGGAACACCGTTCATCCACGTCTGAAGGACGAGAATAAATCGAGCCACTAAAGCTCGAAAGGGAGATGATCTGCGATGACTTTGGAAGAGAATTTAGCCAAGGCTGATGCCTACCTGAAACAGTTCCAGAGCGGTCCAATCCATCATCGGATTGGTGGCCAAGATGTCCTGTCCAGTGATGGCAAGACGTTCGACAGCTTTTCACCGGTCGACATGTCACCGCTGGCGACGGTGGCGCAAGGGACGGCGGAAGACGTCGATGCGGCTTGCACATCCGCCAAAGCGGCCTTTGCCGATTGGGCGGCAACACCGGGCACGGAGCGTCGCCGCATCCTGCACGCCATTGCCGACGGGATTGTTGCGCGTAAGGAAGAGATTGCTTTCCTTGAAGCCTTGGATACCGGCCAATCGCTGCGTTTCATGTCCAAGGCGGCTCTGCGCGCTGCGGACAACTTCCGCTTCTTTGCCGACCGCGCGCCAAGTGCGCGTGATGGGCAATCGCTGTATGGTAACAATCAGTTGAACGTGACAAACCGCGTTCCGTTGGGGCCGGTGGGGATCATCACGCCGTGGAACACGCCGTTCATGCTGTCCACGTGGAAGATTGCGCCAGCGTTGGCTTGCGGCTGTACGGTGGTTCACAAGCCTGCTGAGTTCTCCCCCCTGACGGCGCGTTTGTTGGTTGAAATCGCGGAAGAAGCCGGGCTTCCACCCGGTGTTTGGAACACGGTCAACGGCATGGGTGAAGTCGCGGGTAAAGCCCTGACTGAGCATCCAGCGATCCGCGCCATCGGCTTTGTTGGCGAAAGTCGCACGGGTTCAATGATCATGAAACAGGCCGCTGATACGCTCAAACGCGTGCATTTTGAGTTGGGCGGCAAAAACCCGGTGGTGGTCTTTGAAGACGCTGATCTCGACCGCGCTGCGGATGCTGCGGTGTTCATGATTTACTCCCTGAACGGCGAGCGGTGTACATCCTCAAGCCGTTTGCTGGTCCAGCGCAGCATTCATGATGAATTTGTGCAGATGGTGGTCGACAAGGCAAAGGGCATCAAAGTGGGGCATCCGCTGGACCCAGAGACAACCATTGGTCCGCTGATCCACCCCGTCCACGAGAAGAAAGTGCTGGAATACTTCGACATTGCCCGTGAGGAAGGCGCAACCATCGCCATGGGCGGGGAGAAGATTGGCACCGAGGGCTGTTTTGTTGGTCCGACGCTGTTCACCAACGCCACCAACGACATGCGCATCGCCCAAGAAGAGATTTTTGGCCCCGTGCTGACGGCCATCCCCTTTGACACCGAAGAAGACGCGTTGGCGATGGCCAATGGCGTGGCCTACGGTTTGTCGGGATACGTCTGGACTGCCGATGTCACCCGCGCGTTGCGCTTCACCGATCAGCTCGACGCCGGCATGATCTGGGTCAACTCAGAGAACCTGCGCCACTTGCCATCGCCCTTTGGTGGCAACAAGTCTTCGGGTATTGGCCGCGATGGCGGAGATTGGTCCTTTGATTTCTATATGGAGACCAAGAACATTGCCTTTGCGACGTCACAGCACCGCATTCCAAAGTTGGGAGGTTAAGAGTCATGCCTATTCCTGCGTTTAACCTCTATCCGCCGTTCAACACAGTTAGACTGAGCCATATTGAGCTGGTCGTGACGGACCTCGCGGCGAGCCGACATTTTTACGTGGAGACGCTCGGGCTGCTGGTCACCCATGAAGACAGCAATCAGATCTTCTTGCGTGCGTTGGAAGAGCGCGGTCATCACTGCATGATCCTGACCAAAGGGCCAAAGCCGTGTGTGAAGTACACGTCATACAAGGTGTGGGACGATGCCGATCTTGACCGGGCCAAAGGCTATTTTGAAGGCAAGGGCGTGGCAACCGAGTGGGTCGATCGCCCGTTTCAGGGCCGGACTTTGCGCCTGCGTGACAATCACGGGGTTCCGGTGGAGTTCTACCGCGATATGGAGCGGTTAGAGACGGTTCACCAGAAATACAGCCTGTATCGCGGCGTGCGACCGCTGCGGATTGACCACTTCAACCTGTTTTCACCCAATGTCGATGACAGCGTGAGCTTTTATCAAGACTTTGGCTTTCGCACGACCGAGTACACCGAAGACGAGGATACGGGCCGCCTGTGGGCTGCGTGGTTGCATCGCAAAGGCGGCGTTCATGATGTTGCCTTTACCAACGGCACCGGCCCCCGAATGCACCACACGGCGTTCTGGGTGCCAACGCCCTTGGCCATCATCGATCTGCTCGACCTGATGGCGACCACGGGCTACGTGGATAACATCGAGCGTGGACCGGGGCGGCATGGGATTTCCAATGCGTTCTTCCTCTATATTCTCGATCCAGACGGCCACCGAACCGAGATTTATTGCTCGGACTACCAGACCATTGATCCGGACCACGAGCCGATCCGCTGGGATCTGACCGACAAGCAGCGCCAGACGCTGTGGGGCGCGCCTGCGCCTCGGTCGTGGTTTGAGCATGGCATGGTTTTCGAAGGCCTTGAGCCCCGCGAAGCCGACCTAAACGCCACCCCCATTATCGCCCCCTGACCCCGGAGTTGCCCGACGATGCGTTACGTTTCCTTTGAGACAAAAGACGGTTTACCGAAGTTTGGTGCCATGGTGGGGGAGACGCATATTTGCGACCTCAGCGATGGCGATTGGCTCGACCTGAGCGATGTTGCTGAAGACATGGCTTGGGACGCGCTGGCCGCGACGGTGACGGACCAGCAGGACTATGCCGTCAGCGAGGTAAAGATGCTGCCGCCGCTGACCCGTCCGGGTAAAATCCTGTGCGTGGGCGTGAATTACCCTGATCGGAACAGTGAGTACAAAGACGGCTCTGGCGCGCCAACGTACATGTCCTTGTTCCCCCGTTTTATTTCTGGGTTCAACGGCACCGAAGAAAACCTCGTTCGCCCCCCCGAAACCGAGCAGTTGGACTATGAAGGCGAGATTGTCATTGTCATCGGTAAGGGCGGACGGCGGATTCCAGAAGCCGAGGCCTATGATCACATCGCGGCGGTAACGCTGTGCAACGAAGGCACGCTGCGCGACTGGGTTCGGCATGCCAAGTTTAACGTGACGCAGGGCAAGAACTGGGACCGTTCGGCGTCGATGGGGCCGTGGCTGATGCCGTTCACAGGGCCGGATATGATCCACGGTGTGACGCTGGAAACCCGCGTGAATGGCGACGTGCGACAGCACGACAATACGGCAAACATGGTCTTTTCCTTTACCAAGATCATCAACTACATCTCGACCTTCACCACGCTAAACCCCGGCGACATGATCGTCACCGGAACGCCAACAGGCGCAGGGGCGCGGCTTGATCCACCACAATGGCTCAAGCCCGGTGACGTGGTTGAAATCGAGGTGCCGACCATTGGTGTCTTGCGCAACGGCATCGAAGATGAAAGCCTTTAAGGGCATAGAACGGACGTCTAACCATGAGCCTGACTGATACCCAACGCGACGCCTTTGCCCACGCCTTGTACGAGGCGGACCAGAGCCAGAGCCAGATCCCGATTATCTCGCAAGATCATCCCGGGCTCGACCTCGAAGACGCTTATGCCATCCAAAGCGCTTTGGTTCAGCGTTTTGTCCAAGCTGGGCGCGTGATCAAGGGGTGGAAGATTGGGCTGACGTCCAAGGCGATGCAGTACGCCTTGAACATCGATATTCCTGATAGCGGTGTGTTGTTCGAGGACATGTTCTTTGAGAACGGCGGCGACGTGCCGACCTCGCGGTTTATCGCAACGCGGATCGAGGCGGAGATTTGCTTCATCATGAAAGCCGACCTCAGCGGCCCAAATGTCACCCGCGAAGACGTTATTGCCGCCACGGACTCCGTTTGTCCGAGCTTGGAAATCCTCGACACCCGCATCATTCCCAAGGATCCCCAAACGGGCGCGATCCGCAAAGTCACCGATACCATCAGCGATAACGCCGCCAATGCCGGGATCGTTCTGGGGGACGAGCGCCACGCCATTGATGACTTTGATTTGCGCTGGGTCGGGGCCATCTGCAGCCGCGACGGAGAAGTCGAAGAAACCGGCTTGGGCGCTGGTGTGCTGGATGATCCGATTATGGGCATTGTCTGGCTTGCCAACCGCTTGGCGGCCTATGGTGACAAGATTAGCGCCGGTGATGTCGTGCTCAGCGGCTCCTTCATCCGGCCTGTGCAAGCCCCAAAGGGCTGTGAAATTAGCGCGGATTTCGGGCCATTTGGCTCTGTGTCTTGTCGCTTTGTTTAGTCAGGGAGAAACCAAACCATGCCTGCACCCACCAATGCTTTCAAAGCCGCCCTTCGTACCGATGACGTTCAAGTCGGAACGTGGCTCGGTTTCGCCGATGCCTACGTCGCAGAAGCCGCAGCGACCGCCGACTTTGACTGGTTCTTGATCGACGGCGAGCACGCGCCTAACGACATTCCAACGATCCTCTCTCAGGTGGCGGTCGTACAGGGTGCGGGGCGGAATGCGGTGGTCCGGTTGCCGATTGGCGAAAGCTGGATGGTCAAGCAAGCGCTCGATTTGGGCGTGCAGACGCTGTTGATGCCGATGGTGGACAGCGCGGAGATGGCGAAAAAGCTGGTTCGAGATTGTCTATACCCGCCCCAAGGGCACCGAGGTGTGGGCGCTGGCTTGGCGCGTGCGTCGGACTTCAATGGGATCAAAGACTACCTGCCCACGGCCAATGACGAAATCTGCTTGCTGGTGCAGGTTGAGAGCCGCGCCGCTATGGAAGACTTAGACAATATCCTGAAAGTGGTGGGCGTTGATGGCGTGTTCATCGGACCCTCTGACCTTGCTGCCGATATGGGCTTTCTGGGCAATACGGGGGCGCCAGAAGTGCAAGCCACCATCGAAAGCGCGCTCGCGCGGATCCGCGCCGCAGGTAAAGCCGCCGGCATCCTGACAACCAATGCGGATGAAGCGAAGAAATGGGTTGATATGGGCGCGAACTTTATTGCCGTTTCGGTTGACGTCATTGTCTACGCCGAAGGCATGCGCAAGATGGCTGCGGACCGCAAGGCACTGCTCAAGGGCGATGCGGCGGCTGAGCCGGCCCCTACGGCTGGCTCAGGCTACTAAGTCCCATGACGGCGGAAGCATCCACCCAAGCCTTGATCGAGCGTCGTGCGCGGCTGTTGGGGCCGAATGTTTCCACGTTCTACGATGACCCCGTGCATATCGTTCGGGGGGAGGGCGTATGGCTGTGGGACGCCGCTGGGCGCAAGTACCTCGATTGCTACAACAACGTTCCCCACGTGGGGCACTGTAACCCACGTGTCGTCGAGGCGATCCACGCCCAAGCCAGCACGCTCAACACCCACACGCGCTATCTCCACGAAGGCATGCTCGACTATATCGAGCGCCTAACCGCGACGATGGACGAGAGCTTGTCCACGGCGATTTTGACCTGCACAGGGTCGGAAGCCAACGACATTGCCTTGCGCATGGCCGAAGGGGCAACGGGTAAGCGTGGGATCATCGCGACAGACGCCACCTATCACGGCAATACCGCGCTGGTCAGCCAGCTTTCTCGGAGCAATGTGCCGGAGCTTGGCTTTGGGCTGGAGCAGTTCTTTCGCTTTATCCCGGCTCCGGACAGCTATCGAAACCCGGATCCAGATGCTGCCTCGCTGGTCGCAGCGCTGGAGCGCGAAATCGCAGCTTTGGAGGCGGATGGAACAGGGTTCGCCGCGCTGCTGATTTGCCCCATGTTCCTCAACGAAGGTTTCCCCGATATCCCCGATGGCTGGCTCAAGCCTGTCGCGGAGGTGGTGCGCAAGGCGGGCGGCGTCCTGATTTGTGATGAGGTTCAGAGCGGTTTTGGGCGGACGGGAACGCACTTCTGGGCGCATCAAAAGCTCGATGCCGTGCCGGACATCGTTACGATGGGAAAGCCTATGGCTAACGGCCATCCGGTCGGTGCTGTGGTGACGACGCCGGAAATGATGGCGACCTTTCGGACCGGTTTCCGCTACTTCAACACCTTTGGCGGCAACCCGGTCAGCTGCGCGGCGGCGATGGCGGTTTTGGACGAAATGGATGCCGCCGACTTGATGACCAACGCCGCGACTGTCGGTGCCTATGCCCGAACCCAGATGGAGGGGCTGGCCCAGAAGCACACGGCGATTGGTAATGTACGAGGGATGGGGCTGGTCTTTGGTGCAGAGATGGTTTTGGACCACGCCGCAAAGACGCCGGCCACGGCTTTCACCGACCGGGTCATCAACGCCATGCGCGAGCGCGGCATTCTGCTCTCCAAGCTGGGCCGACACCGCAACACCCTGAAAATCCGTCCACCTATGCCGTTCAGCATGGCCAACGTCGATCACTTGATCAGCACGTTGGACGAGGTGCTGGCCCAAACGCCGCTGGAACCATGAACCCCGTTGTTGCTCACGCCTTGACGCTGTGGGGCTTGTCCGATGCGCAAGTTCATTTGGTGGCGAAGCGGGAAAATGAGGTCTTTCGCGTCACGGCAACCACGGGCCAAAGTCTCGCCCTGCGCCTGCACCGTCCGGGCTATCGCAATGACGCGGAGCTGAGAGCCGAGCTGCAATGGATGGCGGCACTGGCCACCGGCGGACTGAACGTGCCTGCGCCGGTTCCGGCACTGGATGGCGTGGCCCTGCAGCGGGTTGAAGACACGCAAGTTTCGATGCTCAGTTGGTTGAATGCCACGCCGTTGGGCATGTTGGGCGTGCCGCTGAATGTTCCAAACCGGCTGGAAACGTTTCATACGCTGGGCGTGGAAATGGCCAAGCTGCATGACGTATCCGACCGGTGGGCGCCGCCCGCGGGGTTTGAACGCTGGTCTTGGGATCGGACAGGTTTACTGGGCGACGCGCCCCTCTGGGATCGCTTCTGGGAAAATCCCACGCTTGACCGTGACTTGCGCGAGCTCTTGATCCGCTTTCGCCAACACGCCCTTGCGCGTTTGTCGACGGAACAAGAGTCGCTGGATTTTGGCTTGATCCATGCCGATTTGGTGCCGGAAAACGTCATGCGAGCAGAGGACGGCACCCTCTACATGATCGACTTCGACGATGGTGGCTTTGGGTTTCGGCTGTTCGATATTGCGACAGCCCTGATAAAGCATCGTGTCGAACCTGACTTCACCGATTTGCGAGCCGCGCTGATCGAAGGCTATCAAAGTCAGCGGACGCTCGACGTGGGTGGGCTGGAATTCTTTATGGCTTTGCGGGCGGTGACGTATGTTGGCTGGATCATCACGCGCATGGGCGAGGATGGTGCGCCGGCGCGCAATAAGCGGTTTTTGGCGCAGGCCAAAGCCTTGATCTCCGCATTTTAAGAGCCCTCAACCCCTTGCCGTCGGCCAAAAAACCTGTAATCGTTCACATATGAATGATTTAGGCCTAAACGATACCGCGCCCTTTGACGCCAGTTTACCCATGATGCTCTACCGCGTTTTGGACGGCATCATGCCGCACTACCGCGTGTTGTTTGCTGAGCATGGACTGACGGAGCAACAATGGCGGGTGCTGCGGACGCTGTGGGAGGATGAGAGCCTTTCGAGCATCGAGCTTGCCCGCCGGACACTCTTGCCCGCTGCAAGCCTCGTGGGCGTGCTGGACCGGCTCGAGAAAAAGGGCTTGATCGTGCGTTTGCGCTCGGTCGAAGACCGCCGCATCGTTTTCGCAAAACCAACCCCCGAGGGGCGCAAGCTGGAGCGCGAAATCGCGCCGCGCTTGCACGATATTCATCAGGCCGTGCGCCGCTGCGTGACGGAGGAAGAGTGGCAGAGTCTGTCCACTGTTCTTCGCCAGTTCGAAAGTGGCCCGGTCTTCAGCGTGAGTGCAGAACTAGAGGAGGAGAAATCCCATGCTTAAATCAGCAAATGGCCGCGCAGGTCGCGGTGTTCGTTCGGGCTCAGAGTACCTTGCGGGCTTGCAAGATGATCGTGAAATCTGGACCGGTGGTGAACGCATCAAGGACGTAACCAAGCACGACGCAACCCGCCGCGGTGCTGCGACGCTGGGCCGTTTTCTTGACAAGCAGTCCGAGCCAGAACTCGAAAACACGCTGACCTACGTTGACGAAGACGGCGACCGGTGCGGCATGTCGTTTATGGCGCCCAAGAGCAAAGAAGATATCAAAGCCAAGGGCAGGGCGTACTATGAGTGGGCGAAGTGGTCGCACGGTATGTTTGGCCGTACGCCGGACTACAAGAACGCCTCGCTCATGTCCTTCGCTTCGGCAGCGCAGTGGTTGGATCAGGGCGTCGAACGCGGCCTTGGTAACGCGGATTTCAAGCAGAACATGATCAACTACTACGATCATGCGCGCAAAAACGATCTGGTCCTGACACACACCCTCATCAACCCGCAGAAATCCCACGCGGTCGCGGTTGAGGGTAAGTACGACGACGAAGTCGCCTTGCACGTGGTCAAGGAAACCGACGCTGGTGTCATCGTAAAGGGCGCACGCCTGCTTGCGACGCTGGGTCCAATCGCCGATGAGATCGAGGTTTTCCCCTCCACGCTGCTGCGTGGTTCCCAAGAAAACGTCCCCTTTGCCTTTGCCTTTGCCATTCCAATCGCAACACCGGGCCTGAAACTGCTGGCCCGCGATACCTATGACCACGGCAAGAGCAACTTCGATGCGCCTTTGTCCTCGCGGTTTGAGGAAATGGATGCGGTCGTGATCTTCGATAACGTGCTGGTGCCGTGGGAGCGGCTGTTCATGTACCGCGAACCGCTGCTGTGTAATCAGGCGTTTGCCGTAACCAACGCGGTCACGCACATGATGCACCAGGTCGCCTGCGGCAAGCTGGCCAAGGCGGAGTTCATGGTTGGTTTGATGACATCGATTGCTCGGGCAACGGGCCGGGACAAGGACTTGCACACCAAGACCTTGATTGCCGAAGTCATGATGATGACCGAGACCGTTCGCGCGCTGCTGTTCTCCGCCGAAGAGCAAGCGCACGAGGACCAGTGGGGCAATTATGTGCCGCTGCGCCGTCCCATCGACACCTCGCGCAACCTCTTCCCCAAAATGTATCCGCGTATGGTTGAAATCCTCCAGCTCATGGGCTCAAGCTCGCTGATGGCGACCCCATCGGAGACCGATTTCTCCAACGAAATGTCCGAAGACGTGCTGCGCTATTTCCAAGTGGCCAATCTCGAAGCCCGCGACCGCGTGGCGCTCTACCGCTTGGCGCATGACGTGTGTGTCAGTGGTTTTGGCACGCGCCAAGCGCTTTACGAGCGGTTCTTCTTTGGCCCGCCAGCGCTGATGAACGCCGGGTACTTTGATTTGTACGACAGTGACCCTTTGGTGGACCGGGTCAGCGACTTTCTCGCGTCCTAATCGACGTTAGTCTGTCGCATCAAATCGGCCAGCGCGCCGGTGCCTAAACCCAGCGGCGAGGCCTCGACCTGCGCCGCTGCGGACAGGCGGGCGGCGTCTGGCTTGTTTTGGTTCAGCTTCCACGTCCCTTGTACGTCTTCGATCTCAAAGCGGAACGGGACGATCTGGACCAGCATTTTTTCCACCGCTCCAGCGGTCATTTTGTCTGTGCGCCACGGGGTTTTGCCGTCGATGCGGCCCTCAAAGTGATCAGACAGCTCATCGACCAAGCGCCGTATTTCTCCCTGATCCAGCCGAATAAGCGTCCCGGTTATATGGACCGCGACATAGTTCCACGTCGGCACTTGATCCTCGACCCCGTACCAATCGGGTGAAATGTAAGCGTGGGCGCCTTGGATGGCGATGGCAGCAGGCAGGCGGTTGAGGCGTGCTTTGACGATGGCATTACCACGGGCCAAATGCAGCTCGGCGAAACCGCGAGTCTCTGACAGCAGGAACGGCACATGCGCCAGCATCGGCGGCTGAGCGCTGTCGGCGGTTGCGCATAGCATGCCAAAGCCAACCTGCGCGGCGAAATCGAGGTCTCGCTTAGTGCTGCTTTGGCGGAAGATTGGGTTCGGGTGCATGGCGCTGATTCTTTCGGATATTCAATAAAATACTTGATCGTGGCGATGGACTCTTAGAATGCTGTTTACGGTCCAAGTTAGGCTAAGAGTCTATCGTTCACCCACGTCGCATCGGAAGGGAAAACCATGTCTGACGCCAGCAAATTCCAAGCGCCTGCGCAATCATCGTACGATGTCGTCATTGTTGGCGGCGCAATGTATGGCTCCGCGATTGCATGGTTTACGCAAAGCAACCCGGATTTCGATGGCTCGATCCTCGTGGTCGAGCGCGATCCGACCTATGAGTGGACATCGACGTCGCATACCAACTCTTGCATCCGGCAACAGTTCACCAACGAAATCAACGTCCGCATTTCTCAGTTTGGCGCGGCATTTGTGAAGAACTTTCGCAGCTACATGGGCGAAGAAGATGACCGGGTGCCGCAACTTCGTATCCAGAACTTCGGCTACATGTATCTCGCTGATAACCCGGCGTTTGCCGACGTGTTGGCCGAAAGCCAACGGCTGCAGGCGGACTTGGGCGCCGGCACCAAGCACTTGTCGCGCGACGAAATCGCCGCTGCATACCCGTTTTATAACCTCGAAGACATCATCGCCGCGAACCACAATCTGGTGGACGAAGGGTACTTTGACGGCGCAACGCTGTTCGATTGGTGGAAGCGTTCCGCCAAAGAGCGCGGGGCGGAATATTGCACCAACGAAGTCACCGCAATGGCGCTCAACGCAGCGGGGACGGCGGTTGAGTCCGTGACGCTGGCCACGGGCGAGGTTGTTGCTTGTGGCGCGGTGGTTAACGCCAGTGGCCCCCGTGCGGTTGAAACCTCTAGGATGGCCGGGATCGAGATTCCGGTCGAGCCGCGCAAGCGCTATACCTTCATCTTTGATGCCGCGCATCCGCTGGACCGTGACTTGCCGCTGACCATTGATCCGACGGGCGTTCATATGCGCACCGAGGGCCAATATTACCTCGCGGGTTGTCCGCCCGATGAGGATCCAGCGGTCGCCTACGACGACTTTGTGCAGGACCACTCGATTTGGGAAGAAAAGGTCTGGCCTGTCATCGCGAACCGCATCCCGCAGTTCGAGCAAATCAAGCTCGTAAACTCTTGGGCTGGTCACTATGCGTTTAACACGCTCGACCAAAACGCCATTATTGGCCCGCATACACGGGTGAAAAACTTCATCTTTTCCAATGGTTTCTCCGGTCACGGCTTCCAGCAATCGCCAGCGATGGGGCGCGGGATTTCTGAATGGATTGTCTATGGAGAATACCGCTCGCTTGACCTCTCACCCTTTGGCTACGACCGCATCGAAGCGGGTCGTCCCTTCATTGAAAAGGCTGTTATCTAATGAGTACGAAACCAGTTGCGATGATCGTCGGTGGCGGCAGTGGAATTGGCGCTGATGCCGCGCGGAAGATGCACGAAATCGGCTACGAGGTTGCGGTTCTGTCGTCCAGTGGCAAGGGCGAAGCGCTGGGGAAGGAATTGGGCGGCTTGGGCTTTACCGGCTCCAACCTTGTTGTCGCGGACCTCGAAGCCTTTGTTGCAGCGACCATGGATCGCTTTGGCCGGATTGATGCGGTGATCAACTGTGCTGGCCATGGTCCCAAGGGCGATTTGCTGTCGATCAGTGACGAAGATTGGCACTTGGGCATGGATTACTACTTCCTGAACGTCGCGCGCGTCACCCGTCTCGTTACGCCCATTATGGAGGCGCAGGGGAAGGGCGCGATTGTCAACGTTTCGACGTTTGCGGTCTTTGAGCCGGACCCGGACTTCCCAACCTCTGCCGTGTTCCGCGCTGGGTTGGCGGGATACACCAAGCTGTATGCTGACAAATACGCGGCCAAGGGCGTGCGGATGAACAATGTTCTGCCGGGCTTCATCGATAGCTTGCCGGAGAAAGAAGACCGACTGGCACGCATTCCCGCCGGTCGCTATGCACAGGTTCGTGAGTTGTCTGAGACGATTGCGTTTCTGGCGACCGACGCTTCGAGCTACGTCACCGGTCAGAACCTGCGCGTGGATGGCGGCTTAACGCACTCCGTCTAGGGGAAAACCCGCACCTTGCGGTCAAGGCCAAGGCGAGGAATATCGATCTTGGGGCAGCGGTCCATCACAACCTGCAGCCCCGCCGCCTCTGCCTTTGCTGCGGCGGTCGGGTTGATGACGTCCAACTGCATCCAAATGCTGCGCAAGCCAAGGCGTTCGTTCTGTGCCAGCGCATCATCAACAACCCCGCCAGCAGCCTCGCTGTTGCGGAAAATATCGACCATATCCACCGGTGCCGGCACGTCAGCAAGGCTGGCGTAAACCGGTTGTCCCAACAGCGTTTGGCCTGCCAAACCCGGGTTGACGGGATGCACGCTGTATCCCTGTTCCAGCAGGTACGCCATGACGCTGTGGGAATCGCGCTCTGGATTGGCCGATGCGCCAACCAGCGCAACGGTTTTGGTCGTGCTGAATAGCTGGCGCAGATCGCTATCGCTTGGACTTGCGGACATGGGGGCCTCTGGTGGGTGTCTTGTCGTTTGGGTTTAGCACGAGTTTGTAGGCCGAGAGACAGGATTTTCTTGGCCTGAATGCGCTTCATTCTGGCGCTCAATGCCGGTTTTCAGTGACTCACACCGCTCATCTTTGGGGCTTTGCAGGGTGCGAGCGGCGCGGTTGAACAGCGCGGCGAGAACCTTCGCCGCCCCACGTTGAACCCGCGTCGCGCGCCGAAAATCGGCCACCATATACTCCACATGCGCCCGACCGCCGCGCAGCTCTTTAAACCGCTCAGCGCCTGCGCTCATGTTATACAACCGCTGGCCTGTGCGCGCGTAGCCATGGTTGATGGCACGGAGCTGCCGATAAAGCCCCCAACGCTGCGGCAAGGCCGTGTCATAGCCAACGATGGGCCCCGTGAGGGTGCCGTGCTGCTCGCTGCGGCCAATGACACCAACCATGGTGCCGTTTGCGTCAAAAAGGCCATCGAGGTTCAAATCGAGCTTGGCCTGAGCGTGCTGCAAAAATTCAGCTGTGTAGTGCGGATTCAGGCGAGAATACTTTTCGAGATAGAGCTGGGCATAGAGGTCCGCCGCACGGCAGAACTCAGCGGCAGAAAACGAGGTGCCGGGGCGTCGTGTAAAACCGCTTGTCGCCAGCAGTTTCGCATCCTTGGTTTCGTCGGTTGTCCACTTTTGATCCACGGCATAGTCCCGAATAAAAATCTTGCGGATCGGCAGCAGGACCAGTCCTTCGCGGCGGAAAGCGTCAAGGCTTGCCGCGTGAGCCGCGCTGTTCACGGAACGGAGAACCGGGATGAACCCTGCGTGTCGCGTGCTGATGTCTTCAAAGGCATTCAGCCAATCTTGCGGGTTTGCGGGCGGGAGGATGTTTGTTGCCACCAGCCAGTTATTCAACTGCACCTGACGGTCCATCCCCGTCGCAGCAACCAGCGGCGAAAACCCCGCCAACGCGCCACGACCGGCCAGACGCACCAACCGATTTTCCGTCAATCGGTCGAGTTCTTCCGCGCCATAGTCGAGGAAGGCACGGCTGGGGCAGTTGATGTAGCATGTTCGGCGCAGGCCCGCGTTCACACTCATCGGAACCGTCCACGCGCCAACGCACTGGGTGAAAACCTCGGTCTCAAGGTTACGCACCAAGGCGCTTGCGCCGGTCTGTTGCACCAGCGCAGCGAGGTTTTTTGCGGCCTGATCACTCATATTGCGGGGCTCGGATTTTCCACAGTTGAGACCATAGCGAACAGATTAGACATTGACAAGTTTAAGCTTCATCGACACGTTAATGGGGTAGGGTCGTGTGAAAAGCCTATGACTGAGGAGCAAATGGTGAACGCAAACTTCCAGCAACGGACTGCTGCTATCACCGGTTGGGGGCACGCCGTGCCTGCGGCACAGGTGTCGTCTGAAACGTTGGAGCAGACGCATGGATTGGCGCTGGGGTCGCTGGTGGCAGCGACGGGTGTGAAGACGCGCTTTATCGCCGATCGGCTTGGACGAGAAACGCAGGTTGCCTTGGGGCTCCGTGCGGCTCAAACCGCGCTGGAACGCGCGGATATTGGCGCAGATGGCTTGGACCTCATCATCGCGGCCTCGGCTGTTCCGCACCAATTAATCCCCAGCACAGCACCGCTTTACCAGCGTGGTCTTGGTCTGCCAGATGGCGCGTGTCAGGTGCTGGATGTCAACACCACGTGCCTGAGCGCCCTATCTGCCTTGGATATCGCAGCGAGTTATCTGGAAACAGGTCGGGCCAGGCGTGTTCTGATCGTGAGCAGCGAGCTGGCATCCTGTGCTCTGCCATGGAAAACAGCGCCGGACGTCGCTGGATTGTTTGGCGATGGCGCTGGGGCGTGGGTGGTTGAGTTGGCACAGGGGCGCGGCGTGGTTGGTGCGGCCTTTGCGAGCCACCCGTCAGCCTATGAGGCGTGCCAATTGCCCGTTGGCGGAACGCACAACTCACCCCACGACGACAGCGCCCATTTCCTTGAGCAAGCCTATTTCCAGATGAGCGGAGACGCTCTTTTTAGGGTGGTTCGGGGGCAGTTTACAGGGTTTCTCGATGGCTTTTTGGACTCGATTGGTTGGAGCCGGGGTGAGGTTGATTTCTTTGTCCCCCATCAGGCCAGCCCGCTGAGCCTGCTGCACATGGCCCGTGCCTTTCAAGTGCGCTCAAACCGCTATGTCGATATCACGCGAAGCCACGGCAATCAGATTGCGGCGTCGATCCCCACAGCGTTTGCCCACGCGCGGGAGCAGGGGCAGATTCAAGATGGTGCCCGCGTGCTGATGCTGGGAACGTCTGCGGGCGTCCAATTTGGCGCGGTGGCGTTGATTGCATGACTCGGGTGTTGGTGACCGGCGCGACGGGGTTTCTGGGCCGGCGTGCGATGGGCGTTTTGGCCGATCAGGGGTTTGTGCCGGTGGGTACGGGGCGCCGCCGTGATGCTGCGCCCAAGGGGCATCGCTTTGTCGCGGCGGACTTGAGCCAGCCAAAGTCCCTCGATGCTTTGCCCGATGTCGATGTCGTCGTTCATTGCGCGGCGCGTTCGGCACCATGGGGCGCTTTGGTGGACTTTGAGCGAGACAACGTCCACGCGACGGAAAACGTGCTCCGCTGGGCAGAAAGCCGGGGCGTCACGCGCTTCGTTCATATCTCGACACCGGCGCTGTATTTCGATTTTTGCGACCAGTACGATGTGCTGGAGACTAAGGTCCAGCGCCCCTTCATCAATCATTATGCTGCGACCAAAGCCCTAGCCGAACAACGGGTTCAAGCCTCTTCGGTTCCTGCTGTCATCTTGAGGCCTCGGGCCATCTATGGGCCGGGGGATCAAGCGCTGTTGCCGCGGTTGGAGCGTGCAATCGCAGCCGGGCCATTGCCGATGATCCGCGGGGGTGAGGCAGTCACCAACCTGACCCACGTTGACGACGTATGCGCAGCGATCCTCGCGTCGCTCAAACCCGCCGCTGTTCCGGCAGTGTACAATATCGCAGGCGAGGAGCCTGTTCGCCTCACAGAGTTGGTTGAGCAAATCGCTGAGCGTCGGAGATTGGCTTTGCGGTGGCGCCCTGTGCCGCTGCCGATTTTGCTGGCGGCTGCGCGGGGGCTGGAGGGGGCTTATCGCGGGCTGCGGTTGGCCGGTGAGCCTCGGTTTACCCGCTATAGCATAGGGATTTTTGCCTTTTCATTAACATTGAATACGGATCTGGCTCGGAAAGCGCTTGGTTGGTCATCGGCAATACCGATACAAGTTGGGATTGAGAACGCATTTGAGACGCCGGAGACCTGAGGTTGGAACTGGAATTGTACAACAGCGCGACGATCGCTGCGCCGGGGCGCTTGCTCGACCGGTCGAGCGGCTGGTCGCGGGTCGTGCTTCCCGTGCGATTTGGCCTGTTCGAGCATCCCGACTTGGGCCTGACGCTGATTGATACCGGCTATGGCGCGCGGTGCTATGGTCGGGGCGCGAAGAAGTCTTTTGGACTTTGGCTCTATACGCAGATTTTTCGAGCCGATTTGCAGGCAGCCGGACAGGTGCAGCAGATTTTGGCCGACAAGGGCAAGAGGCCGGAAGACGTTCAAACCGTGATCGTCACCCATTTGCATGCTGACCACATCAGCGAGCTGAAGAGTTTTACAAAGGCTCGTTTTATTGGCTCTCGGCAGGCTTATGATGTGGTGTCGAAGGCTGGATCCGTGCGGGCTGCACTGGGACACGGCAGTTTCCTCGAACTGCTACCGCCGGACTATGCAAGCCGCCTCGACGCCATTGAAGAGTTACCAACCATCGCGCTTCCCTATGGCTTGGGAACCGGTCGGATTTTGGTCAAAGACCAAGTGTCGATTGTCCCGCTTGAGGGGCATGCCGTGGGACACTTCGGGGTCTATTGGCATGATCGTCAAACCCTCTACGCGGTCGATGCGCATTGGTTGCTAAAAGGACTGAGCGACAGAGAACCGATGTTTGGGATGTCAAAGAGCGTGGCGTCAGACGTTCCAGCGGCGGAGCAGAGCCTTGATCTTCTGCGCGGGTTTCAGGCAGCGGGGGGCACGGTGATTCTGTGTCATGATCCGGGGGGCTGCGGGTTCGATGTTCGATAGTCCCAATGGCCGCGTCCTGCATTCCTTCCTGCACACCCGCTGGTTGGCGGCAAAGCTAAGAAGCCGCACCGATCTGAACCTGCACCAGCAGAGCCAAATGAAGCTGTGGAAAGCGCATGTTTCAGAGAGCTTCCCCCAGTATGATCCAAACACGCTGCGCATGAGCAAGGCGTCGCTGATGGCCGATTTTGCAGCCTTCAACCAAGAACGCCTGACGGCCGCAGAAGTGCGCCGGGGCTTACCGTCTGGCTATGTTCACCCCGACGTGGCGTGCGGCATGTCCACGGGGACCAGCGGCAACCGGGGGCTTTACGTGATAACGCAAGCTGAGCGCTATCAGTGGCTGGGCGTTATCCTTGCCAAAGCCTTGCCCGAGGTCTGGCGCACCCGTCAGCGCGTCGCTGTTATTTTACCGCAAAATTCAGCGCTCTATCAGGCTGGTAATCAATCGCGGTTGCTGCGGGTCGAATTCTTTGATCTTCGGTCTGGGCCGGAACAATGGGTTGATGAGCTGTTGCAACTCAACCCCACCGTTCTGGTTGCACCGCCCAAGATTCTGAGCTGGCTCGCGCACAACACCGATCTTGATCGTTTGACGCCGAGACGCATTTTCTCAGCCGCCGAAACCCTTGATGCCCCTGATCGCGCCGAAATCGAAGCCGCGTTTGGCCTGCGTTTGGGGCAAATTTATATGGCGACAGAAGGATTGCTGGGGGTGACGTGCCGGAAAGGGACGCTGCACCTGACTGAAGATTACGTGAAGTTCAGTTTTGATTGGGTCAGCAACGAGCTTGCATCCCCCGTCATCACCGATTTTTCGCGGCGCTATCAGTTGATCGCGGGCTATGAAATGAACGATCTGCTGCGGGTGCAGGATCAACCCTGCGCGTGTGGCTCACCGCTGCAGCCTGTGGCGGAAGTCGTTGGGCGGCGGGATGATGTGTTCTGGTTTGGTGACGTCATGGTGACACCGGATATTCTGCGGAATGCGGTTTTAGACACGGACGCGCGGATCACGGATTTCCGCATTCAGCAAACCCACGAAGGCCGCGTGATTCTTCGCCTGCCGTCTGTGGTGCCTGATGAGATCAAAGCCAAGGCGCGCGCGGCCCTGAGTTCGGTTCTGCGTGGACGGGGTGTGGAAGCGGAGATTAGCTTTGAAGCGCTGGCGCATGATGACTTGTTTACCCGAAAACTGCGCCGGGTCGAAAGACTGCGAACATGAAGCCCTCAGTCCTGATTACGGGCGCACGGGCGCCGGTGGCCTTGCACTGGGCGCGCCTGTTCAACGCTGCTGGCTGGCGCGTGGTGGCTGCAGACAGCCTCAAGGCACCGCTGAGCCGGTTCAGTCAAATGGTCGATTGCTTCGAACATCTGCCTGCGCCCAAAACACAGCCCATCGCCTTTGCGCATCGCATGGCCAAGATTGTCGAGTTTCATCAAATCAGCCTCATTCTCCCAACGTGTGAGGAGGTGTTTCACCTTGCCGCTGCAGCGCAGGGGAAAGCGTGGGGTGACAAGCTCTATGCGCCGCCCTTGGACGACTTGCTCACGCTGCACGACAAAGGGCGGTTCAACACGTTGGTGGCACAGACCGCCCCCGCTTTTGCGCCTGAGTTTCACCGGTTGGAAAGCCGCGCAGCGCGGGAAGCGGTCAGGGGTAAAGATTGGGTCTTCAAGCCGTGCTTTTCGCGCTTTGGTACAGACACCCTTATATGCCCCGATGATACCCAGCGATCCGCGATTGAACCAACCGTAGAGGTGCCGTGGATCGCACAGCGTTACTTGCCGGGGGAAGAGCTCTGCTGCTCGGCACTGGTTCGCGATGGGCAGGTGCTGGCTTTGCAAGCCTATCGCCCGGTTGTGCGGTTACGCGGCGGAACCGGAGCAGGCATCGCCTTTGAAGCCGCTGACGAAAACCGCCACTGGGCGATCGAGCCACTGGTCCGTGCGATAGCGAAAACATTGACCATCACGGGTCAGTTGTCGTTCGATTTTCGGCAGGATGCAGCAGGCCGCTATCGCGTGCTCGAATGCAATCCACGCAGCACCAGCGGGTTTCACTTCTTTGGTCCCCAGCGCGGGCTGGTCGAGGCTGTCGTCGCTGGCCGCGAAACACGTTTCAGGGCGTCGGCGGGCTTGCTGATGGGGGAGCGGTTGCCGACGGTCCTGGTTGGCGGCATGCGAGCCTTGGGCAAGGCGTGGCGGCTGAGGAGCCTGTCTCACTGGCCCAACGACCGCCTTTCGCTGTTGGATCAGGCACGCGCCTTTGCTGAGTTGCTGCGCATCGCACGGACCCACCGCTGCAGTATTGAGACAGCCTCAACCCTCGATCTAAGCTGGAATTCGCAGAAAAACGGGTAATTCACAGACGTATTCTCTTTGTTCATGCAGTAATCCAATTAAAATGACCACTTAAACGAACGCGGAGTGGTGAGATGGCTTGGGTGGAGCGAAGACTAAGTCTGATAGGCGCGGGGTGGCTGACGCTGGTGTTGAGCGGTTGCGCTGCGGTGACCGAAGACATACCGCCGGTCGACCCAAATTCTCCCACAGAAGCAACCATCGTGACTGCCTTGGGCGACGTGGCGTTTGCTGCAGAGGGCAAGCTGCGTGCGGGTGCCAATAAGGGCGCGTGGGCGCACTATACCCACGCGCTCCGACCGCTGATCATCGGCGATGTCAACTTCGCCAATCTCGAAGCTGTGGTGACGCAAAAGCCGCTTACCTCGTCGGAGACTCAGGGCGCTGGGTTTCAAATGCACACGACGGGGCTCAAACATCTTGTTGAGGACTTGGGGTTCAACCTGCTTTCTACCGCGAATGACCGCAGCGGTAATTTCGGGCGCGAAGGTCAGCTTTCCACGCTGGCCGCGCTGTCGGACTACGACGACCGGGTCATTCACCACGGTTTGGGGACGACCGAGGCGCTGTCACAAGCAAAGACCGGGCGCGTGGGTGAGCAAGAAATCGCCTTTGCCGCTCTGGGCCTTTCAGACAACGCCCCGCGACCGTCTTCCAGCGGACAACCGGGCCAATGGAGCGTTGTTTCCCCGCCTGATTGGGAGAAAACCGTGCAAGCGATGATGCGTCGCGGGGAATCCTTCAAAGTTTTGAGTCTGCACGAAGGGCTCGAATACGAGCAGATGCCCGAAGATCATGTCATCAACCGTTTCCGCCGAGCGCAGTTCCGTGCTGATTTAGATTTGATCATTGCGCATCATTCCCACGTCGTACGGGGGCTTGAGATGGACGTTAAAGGGCGTGTCATTGCCTATGGGTTGGGGAATGGCATGCTGCACGGTGCTGTGGATATCAGTGAGCGGGGGAGCACGTCTGACTTTGGCTTGATGCTCCGGCTCTACTACCGCCGCAGCGCCATGGGTCCGGTTTTGGAGGCGCTGGAAGCGATCCCGCTGACGTCTGTTCACCGCGCCCCGCGTCCCATGACACCGAGCGCTTCAAAGGTGCGGATCCGGCTGTTGAACGTGTTGAGCCGGGAAACGTCAAACGAGCGGGCGCTGGAGCTCAAAACCCATGCCACCACCGGGTTTGGCTTGTGGTGTCGCTCGATGTTGCAAACCCGTCAGGCCATCGATCTCTGTTCTTGATCCCGCAGCCCCAGAGGAACGCTCACGCGCAGGCTATGAGGTCAGCAAAAGCTGTTGCAGTTGCTCTGCTGCGCGTTTCAACTCCGGCACAACCTCGCGGGCGTCGTTGATCGTCATACGCTGCGAGGGTGCGTGAACCGAAAGGGTGGAGAGCAGGCGCTTGTTCTGATCCAAGATCGGCACGGCAACCGCAACCATGCCCTGCATGAATTCTTCGTTATCCTCAGCATAGCCGCGCAGACGTGTCCGCTTGAGATCAGTCAGCAAGCTCGCTGCATCGCTGTGGGTATTGGGGGTCTGTGGCGGCTCTTGCGTCAGGGCGTGGGCCAAGCGTTCCCGGTGAGAGGTGGCAAGTGTGCTCAAATACAGCTTACCAGAGGCCGTCGCGTGGAAGGGGACTTTGGTCCCGATGGGCAATTGTATCCGCAGCGGCCATTTTGTCTCGACCCGGTCGAGGTAAATCATCCCGTCGCGATCAGGCAGAGCAATGTTACAGGTTTCACCCAAACGCTCCGCCAGCGAGTTTAGAACCGTTCGGCGCGCCGAGCGCAACCGCACCGACGAGACAACACCAAAAGCCAGATTGCGCAGTCGCGTGCTGGGCGAATAGGCGCGGCCATCCATATCGCGCTGAATAAAGCCTTCTTCTTCCAACGAGGAAAAGATGCGGTGGATGGTGGCCTTGGTGAGCTTCAGGCTTTGATTGATTTCCGTCGGTGTGACGGGCACACCCGCCTCAGCGATCTTTTCCAACACAATCAACGCGCGAAGGGTCGTGGGCACCTTTCCCGGGGCGTCAAGGTCTTGCTGGTCTTGGTTTGGGGTGTCAGAGGCCATAGTGCTGTAACCGTTTTGCTTCCCGTGTGTCCGTCAACGCCCAGACAATACGCGGTTGGTCAAAACACGCGCGGGCATGGATGGATACCCTATACTTGCTGCCCAGTGGTTCTGGTATTTTCTACCCCGGAGTTAAGCCGATTCATTTCGCAGTGGGAACCCTTATCCGCACCGCCAGAACGCTTTCATCCCCATTCCATGCTGATTTCGCCGCCTCTAAGCCTGAATGCGCATCGATGGGTTTAATGAACAGTATGGTTTCAAAAAATCCATAAGTTGAAAAATCGCTAATCTTTAAATTGTAAACTAGTAGGTATTCAGCGATCAAAGGTGGATCATGCGTAAATGATGCTTGATGTTCCAATTTCTTTGCTTTTAAGAGGCGCTAGAACGTCCCAATACAAAGGGGCAATTTCGCCCCGGTGTGCGGGGATTACACCAGACGACAAGTGCTGGCAGACAGAGGGATGACTAGTTCATGAAAATGACGACTGAAGAAGCTTTCGTAAAAGTGCTCCAGATGCACGGCATCGAACACGCTTTTGGAATCATCGGTTCCGCCATGATGCCAATCTCCGATTTGTTCCCACAAGCGGGGATCAAGTTCTGGGATTGCGCGCACGAATGTAACGCCGGCATGTCCGCCGATGGCTACACCCGCGCAAGCGGCAAGATGTCTATGGCGATTGCGCAAAACGGCCCCGGCATCACCAACTTTGTCACGCCGGTCAAAACGGCGTACTGGAACCACACCCCCTTGCTGCTCGTGACGCCACAGGCCGCGAACAAGACCATTGGTCAGGGTGGTTTCCAGGAAGTTGAGCAAATGGCGCTGTTCAAGGACATGGTGTGCTATCAGGAAGAAGTCCGCGACCCGTCTCGCGTGGCGGAAGTTCTTAACCGTGTGATCGAAAAAGCCTTCCGCGGTTCCGCGCCCGCACAAATCAACGTGCCGCGCGATTACTGGACACAAGTGATCGACATCGATCTGCCGCAGATCGTCCGCATTGGTCGCTCCGCAGGCGACGAGACCGCCATCGACCGTGCCGCCGAGCTGCTGTCTACCGCAAAGTTTCCTGTGATCCTGAACGGCGCTGGCGTCGTCCTCGCTGGCGCTATTCCAGCGTCTGCTGAGTTGGCTGAACGGTTGGATGCGCCGGTTTGCTGTAACTACCAGCATAACGACGCTTTCCCGGGCTCGCACCCGCTGGCGTGTGGCCCACTGGGTTACAACGGCTCTAAAGCGGCGATGGAGCTGATCAACAAGGCTGACGTTGTTTTGGCGCTGGGCACCCGGTTGAACCCATTTTCAACGCTGCCGGGCTACGGTATCGATTACTGGCCAACGGATGCCAAGCTGATCCAAGTTGACATCAACGCCGACCGCATTGGCCTGACCAAGCGCGTCGAAGTTGGCATTCAGGGCGATGCAAAGCTGGTGGCTGAGCAAATCCTTGCACGCTTGTCCGCAACCGCCGGCGATGCTGAGCGTGATGCTCGGACGGCTTTGGTTGCTGAAACCAAGTCCCGCTGGTCACAGCAGCTGACCTCCATGGACCACGAAGACGACGATCCGGGCACCAACTGGAACGAGCGTGCGCGGGGTCGTGAGCCTGAGCGTATGTCCCCCCGTATGGCGTGGCGTGCGATCATGTCCGCTTTGCCGAAGGAAGCGATCATTTCCTCCGATATCGGCAACAACTGTGCGATTGGCAACGCGTACCCAAGCTTTGACGAAGGCCGCAAGTACCTCGCGCCGGGCCTGTTTGGTCCCTGTGGCTACGGTCTGCCCGCTATCCTCGGTGCCAAGATCGGCCAGCCAGACGTTCCGGTTGTCGGTTTCGCCGGTGACGGCGCTTTCGGTATTTCCATGAACGAGATGACCGCCTGTGGCCGCAACGACTGGCCGCCTGTGACCATGGTTATCTTCCGGAACTACCAGTGGGGCGCGGAAAAGCGGAACACAACGCTTTGGTTCGAAGACAACTTTGTTGGCACTGAGCTGAACCTCGATGTGAACTACGCGAAAATCGCTGACGCTTGTGGTCTTAAAGGCGTTCAGGTCTCCACCATGGAGTCCCTGACCGACGCGTTGAACACAGCGGTGAAAGAGCAAATGAACGACGGCGTAACAACCTTTATCGAGGTTGTGCTGAACCAAGAACTGGGTGAGCCGTTCCGCCGTGATGCGATGAAGAAGCCGGTTTCTGTTGCCGGTATCGACATCAGCGACATGCGCCCACAACAAGTCGGCTAAACCCTGCTTTAAGGGTCTGCTGAACCAGACAAAGGGACGCCCCAACCGGCGTCCCTTTTTTGTTGGCAACAAGCCCGTGAGCCACGCTTAACAGCGACCCCTTCACCGCCTAAGGTGCGGGCACGTTTTACGCCTACAAACCCTTGGATGGACCCGCTGCCATGTCACTGCCGCAAACCATGAAAGCCATCGTCACCGTCGGACAGGGTGGATACGACACGTTGCAATATCGGGACGTATCCGTGCCCCAACCCCAAGCGGGCGAAGTCCTGCTGCGGGTTTTGGCGGCAGGGATGAACAACACGGAAATCAATACGCGCTTGGGATGGTATTCATCCGATGTCTCCGGCTCAACCGACAGCACAGCGACAAACGCCAGTGACAAAGAGCACGATGACGGCGGGTGGTCCGGCAAAACACCCTTCCCCCTGATCCAAGGCACCGACTGCTGCGGCGAAGTCGTTGCACTGGGGGAGGGCGCTGCTGCTGAACTGCTGGGGCAGCGGGTGCTGGTGCGGGCTTGCATGCGGGTGCATGGTTTTGATGATCTTGAATGCGAATGGATGGCGTCAAACTTCGACGGTGCCTTTGCGCAGTTCGTTAAGGTGCCGGCCAGCGAGGTCTTCGCCGTGAATTGTGAATGGTCGGATGCTGAGTTGGCCACCATTCCGTGCGCCTATGCGACCGCTGAAACCATGCTCAACCGCGCCCGCGTGGGGGCGGGGCATCATGTGTTGATCGCTGGTGCGTCGGGCGGTGTTGGGTCTGCGGCCGTGCAACTGGCCAAGGCACGCGGGGCGACGGTGACGGCGCTGACCAGCAAAGGCAAAATACAGCAGTTGCTCGACCTTGGGGCGACCCGCGCCTTGGACCGAGACGAAGATCTGGTTTCTGCGCTGGGGGAGTTTTCCGTCGATGTGGTGATCGATAACGTGGGCGGGACGGGCTTTCCCGCCATGCTCAAAGTGCTCAAGCGCGGCGGTCGATTGGCAACGTCGGGGGCGATTGCAGGCCCGATTGTGGATCTGGATATGCGCGATTTGTATCTCAAGGACATCGTGCTGATTGGATCAACAGCGTGGGACGAAATGGTCTTTCCCCGTTTGGTGCAGCTGATTGAGGCGGGGGTGATCAAGCCGTTGCTGGATCGAACCTATCCGCTGGACCAAATCGTAGCAGCGCAGGAAGAATTTTTGCGCAAGCGCCATTTCGGAAACTTCGTGCTCATCCCACCAAGTGCTTAACATGCAAAGAAGTTTTGTTTGCCGGGTGGCGATCAGTGATGCAGGGTGAAGGGCTATTTCAACAGTAATGCCCAATTTACCCTGGTGGTGCCCCCTTAATGATCGAAACGCGCAGCCGCACTTTGCTGGCCATCGCCATGACGTTGTTGGCCATTCTTGGTTTCGACTCAATGGCCATTATGGTGCGTTTGTTGTTGGAGCAAGGGTACACAGCGCCTGAGCTTTCCGCCTACCGGAACACGCTGGGCATTGTGCCGTCGGTCATCATCATCCTGTGTATGGGCGCGTTTAAATTTAACCGCCAAAGCATCATCATTCGGCGCTGGCGGCTGGCGCTGTTTCGCGGTGTGACGGTAGCCGTGGCGCAGTTGGCGTTCTACACAGCGTTGGCGAACTTAGAGCTGGCCACGATTTCAGCGCTGGCGCAGACCAACGCCCTGTTTGTCGTGATAATGGCCGTGGTGATGTTCAAGGACCGGGTTGGGCCGTGGCGGATTGCGGCGCTGCTGATTGGGTTTATTGGCGTCCTGTGGGTTTTACGACCGGGAACAGACGCGTTTACGCCAATCGCGTTGCTGCCGATGGTCGCGGCATTTTGCTACGGGTTTTCCATGGTGACGGTCCGCTATTTCCCTGACGAAGTTCCGAACGCGTTGCTGTATTTGTATTCTTCATTGGCCAGTGCGCTGGGTGCCTTTGTGCTGGCGACTTTTACCACCGGTTTCTCCCCCATTGCCCAGACCACAGACTTGGTGCTGATCGTGACGATGTCGACAGCAGGGGGGATCGCGGTTTTGCTGCTGATGTTTGCCTACCGCATCGCAGCGTCTGCTGTGCTCGCGCCGTTTGGCTACCTGGGAATCTTGACGGCCTTAGGCTTCGGATGGCTGTTCTTCCGTGAAGCGCCGATCGACACACTCTTCCCCGGTGCGATTCTTATTGTTGGCGCCGGTGTCCTGATCATCTGGCGCGAAAACACGCATCGAAAGAAAGCATCTGAGCGCGACCCGCCTAAGTCGCGTTAAGCCGCGTTGTGGGCAAGCTGCCCTGTCACGGCAGCAACAACGAGACGAATTCAGTCGCGAAATAGGCGTTTTCCACTAAAAATATCTATGAAACCCACTAACGTCCCGCTTGCTTTAGAGAGGGATAAGTATGCAAGCGGCACAGCTGCGCTGGATAAGATGGGGCACTTTGGGCCTTGTCCTTTTGGTCTTGGGTATCGTTGGCTTTTTTTGGTTTGGGCCGGGAAAGGTTACGGCGGCGAGCTTTGAGCCGCGCGGTGATTCCTTGGTCATGCGCGGTGTCATCACGAAATCCACCCCACAAGCGCTGAAAGAAGCGCGGGAGGAATTTCCGGGTCTGACGCGCATCATCATGGCGTTCGTCCCCGGTTCAGTAGACGACGTGGCCAACCTTGAAGCGGCGCGCATGGTCCGGGCCGCTGGCCTTACGACCGTGATTCCCGCCGATGGCGTCGTGGCGTCGGGCGGGACTGATTTCTTTCTCGCGGGTCGAGAACGCATCGTGCGGATTGGCGCGTGTATCGGTGTTCACGCGTGGTCCGGCGGGTTGGGAACCAAGCCCGAAAACCTGTCTCGCACCCATGAAGCCCACCGCATGTACCTCGATTATTATGCCAGCATCGGCATTAATCCGGCGTTCTATTGGTACACGATAGACGCCGCGCCTTCGACATCCATTCACTGGATGACAGATCGAGAGATGCGCCACTATGCGGTTGCAACATCCTACCAAACCGCCCAAATCTCGCGGGTGAGCGGCTGTGATGATCGCCTTTAGCGGCCTTCGCGGTCGGCGCTAGCGCGTCCACTGGTGAAGCTTTTGACCACCCAAATGGTGGCCCCGATGACCAGTCCCCAGAACGCTCCACTCACCCCAAACAGCGTCATGCCGCTGGCGGCAATGATGAAAGTCAGGGCAGGGGCTTCGAGCTGCTGGCTGTTTTCAAAGGCGCGGTTAAAGGCTGAGACCAGCGCCGGGATCAGGGCTAAGCCAGCAATGGCTGTAATCAATTCCGGCGGCGCGGCGGCGGCAAAGCGTGTGATGGTTCCCGCGGCAAAGGCGAGCGCGACGTAGCTGATACCTGATACCACAGCCGCCCAATAGCGCCGCCGCCGGTCCGGGTGTGCGTCCTCCCCGCTCATCATCGCGGCGGTGATCGATGACATATTCACGGCAACGCCGCCAAAAGGGGCGATGAGCAGGCTGGCGTAGCCGGTTTGGCGAAGCAGCGGCTGGCGCTTGGTCTCGTAGTTGTTCAACTCAAGCACGGCAAAACCGGGAATATTCTGTCCGGCCATGGTCACCAGATAGATCGGCAAAGCCACGGAAATCATAGACGACAGGCTGAAGACAGGCGGAACGATGGCCAGCGTTGGCAGGACATTGGCACTGGAGCCCGGCTGCATAGCGCTCGACAGGTCCACGCCAAAAACCAGCACAAGCACCAGCGCGACAACAGCCAACGGCATCGCTGCCAGTTTGTTCCAACTCAGCCCAATCAACCAAGCGATCAGGACCGGCAGCACCAGCAGCGGAACCGACCCCAAGGCCAAAGCTGGGGCAAAACACAGCTTCAGAATCACCCCGGCCAGCAGGGCATTGGCGATGGGTTTTGGGATGTTCGAGACGACACGCCCCAGCGCAGGGATGAGACCGGTGACAATGATCATCAGCGCACAGAGGATAAACGCCCCCACAGCCTCCCCAAACCCGCCCGGCAATACGGCTGTTGAGGCCAGAAACGCCGCGCCCGGTGTGGACCAGGCCACAGCCGACGGCGCGCGGGTGAGCAGGGGGACAATGATGCTGCAAAGCCCCATCGCCAGTGCCGCAACAAACAGCCCCGTCGCGGCTTGCTGCTCCGTCGCACCAACCGATGTCAGGCCCGCAAGCAGGATCGCGAACGACGCGGAATAGCCGACAAAAGCGGCCAGCAAACCCATGTAGACAGCCGATAGTGAAAGATCGCGAAGCATAGGACTGTAACTCAAACAAACAGGACCAAGGAGCCTACTGTGTAGCGCATTAGAGCGGATCGCGTCACGGGATCAAAACATCGACCCAGACCAAGTGGTGGTCAGAAGCACTGTTCCAGCGCGCCCGAGGGTCGTCTTTGGCAAACCACGCCACGCCGCTGCCGTGTACCGACAGGCTACGGCAGGGAAGCACGTAATCGACGCGCATGGATTGATGGCGGAAATCGGCGGTTCGGGTGCCGTGCGCGCCCCGTGGTTCGGGGTCCGCGACGCGGGGATGGTGCAGCAGTTGCGCAATGGCCTGATCCTCGCTATCGCCCCGATCGGGGTCAGCGTTCAGGTCGCCAAGGATGATAAATGGCACGCTGTCAGGGGGCAGGCCACCGCGCTGGCCGGCGTCATCGACCAGATAGTCAGCATCACGCAGATAGTCCGCCCACAACCGAATTTCGTCATGATTTCGGCGTCGGTTGCGTTGCTCTGGACCGTCAAAAACAGGGGGCGTCGGGTGGCTGAGCAGCAGGTGCAGGGGGCCGAGGGTTGGGACATCGATCACGGCATCAACATGGTTCTTGGAGCTGAGCCGAAAGACCTCCAACACCGCAGGCGCAAAGAAGTCGCCTTTGCCGGATTTTCTCTGCTGATCGGGCAGGCGCGCGCCGGGCATGTCCCGCCACAGAAAATGCTGAAACGATCGGGTGGACGTGACCGGAAAGCGCGAGAGCAGCGCAAAGCCGTACTGACCGGGGAACTCACCGAAGCCAAACGCATTCTCCGGCGTTGGTTTCCGCCCCTTCCCCAAAATATCCAGCCCCGTTGGAATGCCGGTATTGCTGGGAAAGGCTTGTGCGGTAAAGGGCGCCTGATCGGGCAAAGCCAGACTCAGCCGCCGGGCGAGGGCATTGGCGGCTTCTCCGGCGGGATCAAAGTCCAGCTCGTTGATCAGCACCACGTCTGGATTGGCCGCGGCGAGGGCAGCAATGATGTGCCGTACTTGCTGGTTCGAAGCGTCGTTGACCCGCGTGATTATCGTTCCCGGCTGTTTGCCAAACAACGACACGTTAAAGGTCGCAACCCGCAGATGCTGCGCGCCGTTGGAAACGGGCCGGTGGGGCGAATGAAGGGGGTCAGCCAAAGCCGCTTCCTCAGAACTGGGTGATCCTTCCTTAAAGACCAGAAACACACCCTCAACAAGCAGGCGTGAAACAGTTTTGAGGCGCTGAAGCCTTGAGTTCCTGCCGCATATGCGCAGGAGTAACAGGAGCAACGACCAAGGAGTGCTCCGCCCCATGCCCACCTTTTCCGCCAATCTGGGATTTCTATTCGGCGATCAATCGCTGCCCGACGCCATTCGTTCTGCGCATCAGGCTGGATTTGCCGCTGTGGAGTGCCACTGGCCCGCTGCGGAAGACATGGCCGCGATCCGCGAGGCACTGGCGGAAACGGGCTTACCACTGCTCGGGCTCAACACGGCACGGGGCAATGTTGGTGGGGGTGAGATGGGGCTGAGCGCGGTTCCGGGGCGACAGGCTGAGGCGCGTGATGCTATCGATCAAGCCTTTGACTTCGCCCAGCAACTCGACGCCCACGCCGTTCATGTCATGGCCGGACGCGCCCAAGGGCCAAAGGCTGAGGCGGTGTTTATCGAAAACCTGCTCTACGCCTGCGATCACGCGGCGCAAAGCGGGAGAATCGTTCTCATCGAGCCGTTGAACCGCTACAGCGCGCCGGGCTATTTCTTTGACACCACCGCCCAAGCAGAACGGCTAATAGAGCAGGTTGGCCGTGCGGAGCTGGCGCTGATGTTCGACTGCTTTCACGTGCAAATGACCGAAGGCGATTTAAGCAACCGGCTGGCGACGTTGCTGCCGATCATTGGCCACATCCAATTTGCCGGCGTGCCGTTTCGCAGCACGCCGGACCGGGGCGAAGTGAACTACGGCCACATCTTTCGCCACATCGACCAACTGGGCTGGACCCGGCCTTTGGGCGCTGAATATCTGCCCGATGGCCCAACACAGGACTCGCTGGGTTGGTTGCGAGCGGTTAAAGCAGGCGCGTTCTAGGCAATAAAAAAGGGCGCCCGGTGTGAGCGCCCTTTGCCGTCTTCAAAGTCAGTGTTGGCTATACGGGCCAGCCACCAACAGCTTTGATCTCAACAAACTCGTCCAGCCCCCAAGGACCACCCTCGCGGCCATTACCAGACTGCTTCATGCCACCAAATGGTGAGCCAGCGGTGCGGGCTTTGCCGTTCATGTCGACCATGCCCGAGCGCACAGCACGGGACACACGACGCGCGCGCTCTGGGTCGGAGGTTTGGATGTAGTTGGTCAGGCCATAGTCCGTGTCGTTGGCAATCGCGATGGCTTCTTCTTCGCTATCGAACGGCATCATGGACAGAACCGGGCCAAAGATCTCTTCGCGCATGATCTGCATGTCGTTGTTACAGTCTGCGAACACCGTGGGGCGAACGTAGTAGCCGCGGTTAAGGCCTTCTGGACGACCAACGCCGCCTGCGACCAGTCGAGCGCCTTCGTCGATACCTTTTTGGATCAGGTCTTGGACTTTGTTGAATTGCAGCTCAGAGACCAGCGGGCCGATGTGGCGCCCTTCTTCGGACGCTGCATTCACGGTCGTAGAGTTTGCCGCTGCGATGGCTTCTTCAACAGCCTCATCGTAGCGGGAACGCTCGACCAACATGCGGGTTGGCGCGTTACAGGACTGACCGGTGTTGTTGAAACAGCGGATGATGCCTTGCTTGACCGCTTTGGGATCGGCGTCAGCGAAAATCAGGTTGGCACCTTTGCCGCCCAGTTCCAGCGACACGCGCTTGATCGTCTCTGCGCCTGCGATGGTGATGGCGCGACCGGCGCGGGTGGAGCCGGTGAAGCTGACCATGTCCACGTCTGGGTGCACTGAAAGCTGACTGCCAACACCCGGACCATCGCCGTTGACCATGTTGTAAACGCCAGCAGGAACGCCAGCTTCATGCATGATTTCGGAGAACAGAATGCCCGACATTGGCGACTGCTCGGATGGCTTCAGGATCATCGTGCAACCGGTTGCCAGCGCCGGAATAACCTTGAGCGTGATCTGGTTCATCGGCCAGTTCCACGGCGTGATCAGGGCGCAAACACCGATCGGCTCTTTGATGATGCGCGTATCCTGGATATCATCGCTAAACGGCTCTTCGAACTCAAAATCCTTGAAGGCTTTGATAAAGGCGTTCAGGTGCGAAGAACCCGTGCCAGATTGCTGGACCTTCGCCATATCGATGGGGGCACCCATTTCCTGACTGATCGCAGCGCCCATTTCGTCCGAGCGGCGCATGTAAACGTCGAGGATGGATTCCATCAACTCAAGGCGTTCAGCCTTGCTCGTTTGACGCCATGTAGGAAAGGCCGCTTTCGCCGCTGCAACCGCAGCATCAGTGTCAGCCTGACCGCCCATCGAGATGGTGGCGTAGACTTCTTCGTTTGACGGGTCGATGACATCAAAATCGCGGCCTTCTTTTGGCGCAACCCACTGTCCATTGATATAGAAATTCCGACTGTTTTGCATGGTGACGGTCCCTCCCATTGCGTCTGTACATTGTGGCACTTTGGTACGATCCCGCTCGGTAAGGCAATGTTTTTGACGCGACATAAACTCGCGTGGGATACCAGCCCCGCATGAGCAGGGACGCGGAAAGCCGCAAAATCGAGATTGGTCCGCCACCGAGTGCGGCATTTATTCTGTCGGGTGAGTGAACAATTCCTTACCGGAACCCGCCTTTAATCGCCTAAGGACCGGTCAAACTGGGGATCCGCGGGTTTGCGTTTGCCCGCAGAAGGATGCTGGTGCAGAGTTTGGTCATCAATTCCCAAAGCTGAAAGATGATCCATGAAGAATGGCGGAGAGCTGCTGGTCCAGACCCTCGTAAACCTTGGCGCGACAAAGAGTTTCGGCGTGCCCGGTGAGAGCTATCTGCCCGTCTTGGATGCGATGTACGACACGCAGGGAAAGTTCGACTTTGTGCTCTGTCGGAACGAGGGCGGGGCGTCGTTCATGGCCTCGGCCTATGGCAAGTTGACCCGCACGCCGGGCATCTGCTTCGTCACCCGTGGACCGGGTGCGACCAACGCATCGATTGGCGTCCACACGGCCATGCAAGACAGCTCGCCCATGATTTTGTTTGTCGGGCAAATCGGGACGGAAATGCGCGAGCGGGAAGCCTTTCAAGAAGTCGATTACCGCGCTGTTTTCGGAACGATGGTGAAGTGGGCGACGGAGATTGAAGACACGGAACGTGTGCCAGAAATGGTGGCGCGCGCGTGGAAGGTTGCGACCAGTGGCCGTCCGGGGCCAGTCGTTGTGGCCCTACCGGAGAACACGCTGAACGGATCCAGCGGTATTGACCCTATTTTGGAGATGCGCGCTTTGGCTGAGCCGAGCCCTGATGCAGCGTCACTGGCCGATGCAAGGGCGCTGTTAGAGCGCGCCGAGCGGCCGTTGATGATGTTGGGCGGGTCGATGATCTCCGACCACAGCCAGCGCCTGTTTGAGCGATTTGCCGAGCAGAGCCATATTCCCGCAATCACAGCGTTTCGCTTCCAAGACTGCTTCAACAACCACTCCCCGGCGTTTTGCGGAGAGGCGGGCGTTGGCATGCCGCCCCACGTTCAGCGGCTGATCCGCGAGGCCGATGTCATCCTCGCCGTCAACGTGCGCTTTGGCGAGATGACCACAAACGCCTACACGCTCATGGATGTCCCGGTTCCCAAGCAGAAACTGATCCACGTTCATGGTGCCGAAAGTGAGCTTGGCAAGATATACGTGCCAACCATCGGCATTCAGGCCGGGCCAAATGCCTTTGCTGCTGCGCTAGAGCCGATCGAGCGCCGACCCAGTGAATGGAGCCAAGGCGCGCGGAAGACCTATGAAGCCTTTCTTGACGTAAAGGCGCAGCCCTCGCCAGTTGATATGGCCAGCGTTATCAAACACTTACGAACCGTGCTGCCGGACGACGTGATTCTGACCAACGGCGCGGGTAACTTCACGGTTTGGTCCAACAAGTTCTTTCCGTTGGGGCCAGAAGCGCGGCTGCTTGCGCCGCAATCTGGCGCAATGGGCTACGGCGTTCCGGCTGCGATCGCGGCCAAGGTCGCACACCCCGATCGACGGGTTGTGTGCTTCGCTGGAGACGGCGATTTTCAGATGAATTGTCAGGAGCTGGCAACGGCCAAGCAAGCGGGCGCACAGCCGATTATCCTGATCCTCAACAACGGCATTTACGGCACCATTCGCGCGCATCAGGAAACGCACTTCCCGGGCCGGGTTTCGGGGACAACGATGGAAAGTCCAGACTTTGCCATGTTGGCACAGTCCTATGGCTTTCACGGTGAACGGGTGAGCCGAACCGAAGATTTTGCCGCCGCTTTTAAGCGCGCCCTGGCCTCCCCAACCGGCGCTGTTCTCGATCTTGAAATCGCGGCAGAGGCAATCACGCCGAACAAGACGCTCACCGAGATAAGAGACGAAAACCAAGCCTGATCTGCATTGCTCCACCGAGGGGAAATGGGCTAGATTTTGGGGCGTCTACACGCCGGAAACGCAGTGAAACAACCAACAGCAGGATGCTCGACTGATGCAATATTTTGACGGTATCGAACCGCTTAAATTCGAAGGCCAATCGAGCACAAACGATTTAGCGTTTCGTCACTATGACCCGACTGAAGTGTTCATGGGTAAGACGATGGCCGAGCACCTGCGGTTCGCGGTTTGCTATTGGCACAACTTCGTCTGGGAAGGCTCGGACGTGTTTGGGCAAAACAGTTTCCCGCGCGCTTGGAACGCCTTAGCAGACAGTGATCCCATGACGGCGGCAAAGGCGAAAACCGATGCAGCCTTTGAGTTGTTTCAGGTGTTGGGTGTGCCGTTTTATTGCTTCCACGACATCGACGCGCGGCCCGAAGGCGCGACATTTGCCGAGAGCGATCGGAACCTTTCCCAGATCGTGGATTACATGCAGGGCAAGCAAGAGGCGACGGGCATGAAGCTGCTGTGGGGCACGGCGAACTTGTTCAGTCACCCTCGATTTATGGCAGGTGCCGCTTCTAACCCTGATCCAGAAGTCTGGGCCTACTCAGCGGCGACGGTTGCCAGCTGCATGGATGCAACCCAGCAGCTGGGCGGTGAGAACTACGTGCTGTGGGGTGGTCGTGAGGGCTATGAGACTTTGCTCAACACCGATCTGAGCCGAGAAATGGACCAGATGGGCCGGTTCTTTGCCAAGGTCATCGACTACAAGCACAAGATCGGTTTCAAAGGCACCATCCTGATCGAGCCCAAGCCGCAAGAGCCGACCAAGCACCAGTACGACTATGACGTCGCAACCGTGTACGGCTTTCTCAAGCGCTATGGGCTGGAAAACGAGGTGCGCGTGAACATTGAGCAGGGCCACGCCATCCTCGCGGGCCACACCTTTGAACACGAAATCGCCGTTGCGCAGTCCTTGGGGATTTTTGGCTCCATCGATATGAATCGCAACGACTACCAGTCCGGCTGGGACACGGATCAGTTCCCAAACAACACCCCCGAAATGGCGCTGGCGTACTATGAAATCCTCAAGGGTGGCGGGTTCACAACTGGTGGCACCAACTTTGACGCTAAGCTGCGCCGTCAGTCGATCGATCTGAGCGATTTGGTCATGGCGCACGCGGGGGCGATGGACTGTTGCGCACGGGGGATCAAGGCGGCGGCGACCATGCTCGACGAGCGGCCATTGATGGATTTTGTTGATCAGCGCTATTCGGGCTGGTCCGGTGATCTGGCGGCTGAAATCTCCGCAGATGCCGTATCGCTGAGCGATATTCGCGGCATGGTCGCGGAGCGCGACATTAATCCTAAGCCGGTTTCGGGCCGACAGGAGCATCTGGAAAACGTCGTTAACCGTTACGTCTAGGGCGCGCAGAGGCTGGGTTAATCAATGGCGTGCCACGTGCGCAGGCTGTTGGTTTCCCGGTCGAGGATGACGTGCGTGTTGGCAAAGACCTGAAACGGCGCACTCCATCCCGTTTGCGGCCACTTAACACGGACTTGTGCGATGTCAGCCTGTCCCAAGCCAAAGTGCGAAAAACCCATTTGTCCCGATGCGTGACCGCCGCCAATCGCGACGGTTTTGGTCTGGAAGCGATTGCCTGTTTTCACCGAAATTGATGCGCCGATGCCCTGCGGGTTGACCGCGCCATTGCTCAGCTCCACCCGCAAAAAGTTCCCCAAACCCTGCGCGGGACTTGGTGCGTCCAGCGGGCCATGGTTCACAAACAGGGAAGGGACGTCTTCGCGGTTGATCACCAGCAAATCCAATTTGCCGTCAGCGTTGAAATCCTCAATCACGCCACCACGCCCCCGACGGTCCAGCGCAATCCCGGCAAGGTCGCCAACTTCGCGGTACTGACCCGTTTCGCTGCCCAGCAACAGGTTGTCAGGGTCAAAAGCGGCAAAGTTGGGCATGGCCTCCACGTTGCCTTTGGCGATGAAAAGGTCGTGCCACGTGTCGTTGTTCACATCGGCGAACTGTGCGTGCCAACCGGTTGACGGCTTGGACGTATCCCCGGCGTAAGGCCGGTGCGCAGTCAGTCCGGCGTCAAAGGCGAGATCGATATAGATCGGCTCGTCCTCAAAGGCGTCTTCGCTGAGCGCCTGCACTTTGGTGTCGCCCATGGAGGTCAGGGCATACTCCGGACGCCCATCGGCATCGAGATCCGCTTCGGCGATCCCCATGCCCCAAATCACCAAGTCTTCCCAACCCTCTGCGCGGGTATACTCGTAGGGCTCGCCCCCGGGTGGAATATGCCAAAGCTGCTCTTTGCCGCCGCGATGGTATTGCCGGTCGTTGGTCACGCGCAGGTCAAACTGCCCTTCGCCTTGCCAATCGGTAAAGAGGATCGAAAGGGTGCAGTGACTGGGCGTCAGCGGGATATTGTCTGCGTAGTCTGGTAAGGCGCCCTGCGTCGAAACAGGGCGGACCAGTCGATTGTCTTCGCATGTACCAAAGGGTGAACCCGGTGCGCGACGATCGACGTAGTTGCCAAAGGCCAGCGTGGGGAAGGTTTCGCCCGGCTCCCAAATCGCTGAAAACGACGTTGTCCACGCCCGTCCGCCATCGAAGTTCAGCTGCTTGTTCGCATCGCGAAACTGGCAGTTGCCTTCACCCAGTAAAATCCGGTTTGAGCCAAGTCGCAGCAGCACCAAGTCGGCGTGCGCATCGTTGTTGAGATTGATGGGATAGGCGCCCGTGACTTTGGTCAGTGGCTTTTCAGTGGCCAAGACGGGGCGTTCTTCAAACCGCAAATCTGCGCCCTTGGATGACTGATTCACGTACAATTTCGCCGGCGAGGTTCCCCCGGCTAGCAGTAAATCTGGCCGTCGGTCGCCATTGCAGTCAAAGCTGGCAGCGCCGCCGCCGACAAAGAACTCCCACGGGCCAGTGAAGCGGTGGTCTAGGCCTGCGCTTTGACCGACTTCCGTCAGGGTTGGAATGTCCTGTTGCGCCAATGCAGGCGCGCTTAGTGCGAGGACGAGCGCAGCCCCAAAGCATGCGGTGCGGGTAACGATCCGTTTCATAGCGCGGACGGCTCCCGAGGGATGTCTTTGATGATCAGCGATTTTAAAAACGCGATGATCGAAGACTGCTGCTCTGGCTGCGCGGAGACATAGGTATCACGAGCGCTGCGAGCGTCGCCACCATGGGCGCGAATGACTTCATCGATGGTGGTGATGTCGTTGCGGTGGCCATAGGGGGCCGTATTCCCCACGCCCCAAAGCTCAGTGGTGATAAACACGTTGGTGTCGACAAAGCCCTGAACCACGCGTTCATTGCCCAAGCGGTTTACTTCCGTATCCGTCATGCGGTGCCGTTTGAGGTCGCCAAAGAGAGGAACCAGCACGCGGCCTTGCGCGTCGCGTTCCAGATCAGCGGCCCAGCTCATGTGCGTGAGGTCGTAAATCGCCGTTCGTGCGACGTCGCGGGCATTCAGCGTGCCAGCACCATCCAGTGGACCCGGATCGTGGAAATCGAGGCTTTCCAGCGGCAAAGCGCTGACGTGACAGGTGGCGCAGCCAAAATCGGTGAACAGGCCTTCTCCGCCCTGTGCCGCCGCTGCCCAATCGGGGCTCAGATCGTCGCGCCGAACGGGAGGGGGAAGGGTGGCTTGCCACGCAACGAGAGCAGAAATCTCGCCTTGGCTCATTTCTGCGGTAAAGCCGTCTTCGTCAAAGTCTGACGTGCCGGTCCAGCGTGGCCCAAACCGCTCTTCGGCTTGCATGCCGGAATGGTGGTTCATGGCGTTCAGCGTGAAGTTCCGCAGCGAGCGGATCACACCTTTGTGGGTAAACGGCTTGATGATCAGATCAAAATCGACCCCTTCGATCATGCTCGGGTCCACGGTTGCGTCTGGGAAAGCGGTCAGCGTGCCAAAGGAGATGCCTTTGGCGGTTAAGGCTGCGGTCACAGGCTGCTGCGTCTCGCGGGCAGTGATCAGCGCCTGATGCCTGTGTGATTGAAGTTCTACTGTCATTTCACGAGCAAGCAGTTCGACAAGCCCTGCGCCGAATAAATGGTTGGTTCCGCGCTCGTTGCTGAATTCGGGGTCGGTGGTGTCAAACACGGCGTTGGCAAAGCCCGATGCCGTAAAGACGTTAGTGACGTAATCACCTGCGCCGCCAGAAACGGGGTCATTGTGGCAGGAAGAACAGGCGCTTGCATCCGGTCCAGACGTTCGGCTGAAGGCTTGGGTTAGTGGTTTCCGCGGGCGATGGGGGATGGCGGCCTGTGTGCTGTTTGGCCGACCTGCGCCGTCTTGAGCGGTGAACTTGGCTTCGAACAGGGCTTCTCCGGCGTTGAGGAAGAAGAACAACTCATCCTCCAGCAGCCAGCCTTCGGGCCGATAGTCCACGAGATCCAACGCTGGGGTGGTTTCGTCCCAAGCGTTCTGAGCGCTCGCAGGCATGCACAGTGCCCAGAGGGCACTGGCGCAAAGGGTTACAAAGGTCTTCATGCTGCTTGTTCGCCCAGTCGGCGCGGTGCCACCAGTTTCTCTTCGATGTAGGTCAGCGTGTTGCTGTTCAAGGCGTCGTAGATCATCGCGGGTTCGTTGGGTTGGATGGTCAGAGACACTTCCTTGCCCAGCTTGGTCAGCAGATTGGCTGACAGGTGTTTGGAAACGACCGGCTCCATCAAATCAAAGTACTCAGTGCCAAAACCGGTGATGACGATATCGAGCGAGCCATAAACACTGATAAGCCGCGACAGGCCCAAGCCGATGGCCTCGCCCGCCTGCAAAAAGGCGATCTGGAAGTTCCGATTTCCGCGTCGAGCGTCTTCAGCAATACGCAGGATTTCTTCGCGCGGAATGATTTGGGAGCTCACTTTGTTTTTTGGCCCGTCTAGAGCCGTGCGCAAGATGCCATAGAAGGAGGCGTAGGCGTCGATACAGCCTTGCGAGCCACAGCGGCACAAAGGGCCATGAGGGTCGTGGCAGGAGTGGCTGAATGCTGGGGCAGAGTGCTCGCTGCTTTCTGCATCTATGGGGCGGGTGAGGCCTAAACCAATGGTACTGCCCAAGGACAGGCACAGCAACGTGCGGGAGCCTTGATAGAGCCGTTCGGACACCAGCGATGTTTCATGGATCAGGCGCAGTCGATCGCCCAAGTCGTTAAAAGCCTGTCCAAAATCGATGGTTTGGTCGCCAAAGTCTGCGGACCAAATCAGCGTCTTGGTGCCGAGCGAGATGATGCCTTTGATCGATAGCGTCACAGCGGCCAAGTCGGTTAGCTTTACGTCGGCACGTTCGGCCAGTCGATTCAGCCCTTGGCGGACCAGTTGAATGAACGCCGATGCCGAAGAGCCTTCGCGGGGGCGGGACAGGGAAAAACGATCTTTAAGCGTGCCAGAGAAGTCGATCAGCGAGAACTCAACTTCGTCCGACGCAATCCGAACCAAGCCTGCGAACGCCAAATCACCAAAGAGCTCAAAATGGACCTTGGGACGACCGCGACCGGAGGAGGGGGTCGCCTGCTGCTTGATGATGACGCCTTCTTCAACCAGCTCATTGAGGATCACGGAAACCGTGCCAGAGGCGAGACCGCTGCTGATTGACAGATCGCCATGGGAAGCAGAACCGGCTTCGCGAAGTCTTTTTAAAACCAGCGCTCGGTTATGGTGTCTCAATCCTTCGGTCGTGTAAGCAAGCACAGTCAACTACCATCTGTCGTTATCATATTGTGACTAGCATTAATCGAAACAAAGCATAGCACCAAGTAAATTAATTCGAGAGTCGAATTGACATAAATGATTTCTGGTGTATTTTTTCTTCAAGAGTCGGATTTATTCGACTTGTGCGCTCTCGTGGGAGAGGGCAATGTGACATTGCACCGTGTCTGGGAGGACATCATGAACTCGTTTATCAAACTCGCCTTGGCGGCAACCGCTGCCTCAACTCTGGTCGTTTCGACCGCTTTAGCTGATGGCCTGACCATTGGCGTTTCCTGGTCCAACTTTCAGGAAGAGCGTTGGAAGACCGATGAAGCAGCCATGAAAGCTGCGATCGAAGCCAACGGCGACCGCTACATCTCTGCTGATGCTCAGCTGTCCGCTTCCAAGCAGCTTTCCGACGTGGAAAGCCTGATTGCGCAGGGTGCAGACGCGCTGGTGATCTTGTCCGTGGACAGTGGCTCTGTTGGCGCGGCTGTAGACAAAGCTGCTGCTGAAGGCATTCCAGTGCTGGGTTACGACCGTCTGATCGAAGACGACCGTGCGTTCTACCTGACCTTTGACAACAAAGAAGTTGGCCGCGTGATTGCACGCTCCATCCTCGCTGAAGTTCCAAACGGCAACTACGCCATCATCAAAGGCGACAAGGGCGACCCTAACGCGCTGTTCCTGCTCGAAGGCATGATGGACGTGATCGGTGATGCTGTTGCAGCGGGTGACGTTACAATCGTTGGTGAAGCCTTCACCGATGGCTGGAAGCCAGACAATGCTCAGAAAAACATGGAGCAGATCCTGACGGCCAACAACAACAACGTTGATGCTGTTCTCTCCGAGAACGACGGCATGGCTGGCGGCGCTATTGCTGCTCTCGAAGCGCAGGGCTTGGCTATTCCAGTATCCGGTCAGGACGGTGATCACGCTGCTCTGAACCGCGTTGCGCGCGGCACGCAGCTTGTTTCCGTTTGGAAAGACGCGCGCCAGCTCGGTGCAGCGGCAGGTAACATCGCAGCGGCTTTGGCTTCTGGTGTTTCCATGTCTGATATCGACGGTTCCGTAAAGTGGTCCGGTGGTGCGAAGGGCGTTGAGATGGACGCTATCTTCCTCGCTCCAACGCCGATCTCTGCTTCCAACATCGACGTCGTTATCGACGCTGGCCATATCGCTAAAGATAAGGTCTGTGCTGGTTCAATGGCTGGTGTCTCGGGCTGTTAAGTCTTCGCAGTAGCGAAGAAGGTACTTCCGCCCGGCCTCTGGGTTCGTCTCAGGGGCCGGGCGGTATTTTTCTGATAGCAGAGACAAAATTGGCGACGCGGTCCGTGAAGGGCTGTTGGGTTCGTCGTTTTCAGATATGGGGCAGGGTGTGACACATCAGGTCGAAGAGGTACGGGCAGGCAAGGCCGCTCGTGTCGAAAAAGAATCAATTTTTGCGCGCTTTCTGCGATCAACAGAAATCGATGCGCGACTGCTGGGCATGCTGGGAGCCTTGGCCCTGATCTGGGTTGGCTTTCACGTTTACGGCGAGGTGGTCAATGGGTTTGGCGCGTTTCTGACGCCGCGGAACTTGTGGAACCTTTCGGTTCAAACAGCGTCCATTGGCGTCATGGCGACGGGAATGGTGCTGGTGATCGTGACGCGGCACATCGATTTGTCCGTGGGCTCGATCCTTGGTTTCTGTGCCATGTCGATGGCGATTATTCAGGTTTGGATCCTGCCGGAGTTTCTTGGGCTCGGGCATCCGATGATCTGGATCATCACGGTGATCTGCGGGCTGATTATCGGTTGTTTGATCGGGGCCATTCATGGCTATTTGATCGCTTACTTGGGCATTCCCGCGTTCATTGTGACCTTGGGTGGCTTGCTGTTCTGGCGCGGTGCGGCGTTCTTGCTGGCGCGCGGCGAGACGATCTCGCCGGTTGACGACACCTTCTCCAAACTCGGTGGTGGGCCGTACGGAGCCATTGGCGCGGTTGGCAGTTGGATTATTGGCGGCTTGGCGTGCTTGGTCGTGCTGTACATGCTGTGGCAAGGCCGGCAAAAGCGGAAGCGGTTTAACTTTCCAATGCGCCCGATTTGGGCAGAGAGCTTTTTGGCCATTGTCGGCTGTGGTGCCATCATCGGTTTTGTCTTGCTGGTCAATTCCTACCCCTGGCCCAAGGGTATTGTTCGCCAGTACGCAACCGCCAACAATATCGAAACGCCCATCAGTGAAATCTTCATCAGTCACGGCTTTGCCATTCCCGTGATTATCCTGTTTGCCGTGGGTGTGGGGATGACGTTCCTCGCGACGCGGACCAAGTTTGGCCGATACGTGTTCGCCATCGGGGGTAATCCTGAAGCAGCCGAGCTGGCCGGGATCGCGACCCGTTGGGTCACGGTGCGGATCTTCGCCCTTATGGGCACGCTGTGTGGCCTGTCGGCGGTTATTGCCTCGGCGCGTCTGAACTCAGCGACGAACAACCTCGGTACGCTTGATGAGCTTTACGTGATCGCCGCGGCGGTGATCGGCGGCACCTCGTTCTCAGGCGGAATTGGCACGATCTATGGGGCGATTCTAGGAGCCGTGGTGATGCAGTCACTGCAAACTGGAATGGTTTTGATCGGGTTCGATGCAGCCATCCAGCAAATCGTTGTTGGGACGGTGCTGGTCTTTGCGGTTTGGGTCGATACCGTTTACCGCAAGCGCGCGAAATAGGGGCGAAAGTCATGACAGAAAATAAGTCCGAAACAGCCCTCGTCGAGTTGCGTGATATTTCGCTGGCCTTTGGGGGCATCAAGGCGGTGGATGAAGCATCCGTCAGCCTGTTCCCCGGTGAGGTTGTTGCCATTCTCGGTCACAACGGCGCAGGCAAGTCTACACTGATCAAAGTGCTCTCCGGCGCCTATAGCAAGGACAGCGGTGAGATCCGTGTGCGCGGCGAGCGAGCAACGATCAACAACCCCCGCGACGCCAAGTCTTACGGGATCGAGACGATCTATCAGACCCTTGCGGTTGCCGATAACGTCGATGCCGCAGCGAACCTGTATTTGGGCCGGGAAATCCTGACCCGTTGGGGTACGTTGGATGACGTGGCGATGGAATCTGAAGCGCGAAAGGTGATGGGGCGGTTGAACCCAAACTTCGAACGCTTCAAGGAACCAGTTGCGAAGCTATCTGGCGGTCAACGTCAGTCCGTTGCGATTGCACGCGCGATCCTGTTCAACGCGCAAATCCTGATCATGGATGAGCCGACTGCTGCGCTGGGTCCGCAAGAGACCGAGCAGGTGGGTGAGTTGATCCAAGCGTTGAAGCGTGACGGTATCGGGATCTTCCTGATCAGCCATGATATCCACGATGTCTTCGATCTCGCTGATCGGGTCATGGTGATGAAAAACGGTCAAACCGTCGGTACGGCCCGCACCGAAGATGTCACCAAGGACGAAGTCCTCGGTATGATCATCCTCGGCAAGTGCCCCGATGGCGCAACACCCGGTCCGGGCGCTCTGAAGTCCTGACCTAAGAACGAGGCCACCACACCTCTAGGCGCGATCAGTATTAGCTCCTCCTTTATGCTGGTTGTGATCGAAAAAAGGCCCGCTGTCTTCCTTGAGACGCGGGCCTTTTTTTGTTGTGCGCTTGGGCGTCAAAAAGTAAGCAAACGGTTCATAAAGATCGATATATTTTGTTTTGAGGTCGGAGCTGGTCATGCCCTTGTTGCCGTTGTTTTACCGTATCGCTGCCGTCCTGATGGTTCTGAACGCGGCGCTGCATGCCTTGACGTTCATTCCCGACGCAGGCTTCAACGGAACCGCTCAACTGCTGATGCCCTTTGCGCCGCTTTACCTGTTGCTGGCTTGGGGGCTTTGGCGGCAGTCGCGGACGGTGGCGTGGTTGCAGTTTTTCACGGCGCTGGTGGGTGCAGTGTTGGCGTACCTGTTTAAGCCGCTTTTTGCTCTGCCAGAGGTGTGGGCGTGGGCGCTGGTTATCATCGACGTTGATGTTGCTGTGCTGATGCTGCTGATCCTATGGCCCAGTCGTCAGCGCGCTTCAGCGGGTGCTTGAGGCAACAATCCAGTCGCGAACCTGTTCGGCTTTTGGCGCGAGCGCGCGGTCGTTAGGCCAGACGAGAAACACGCTGTTCCCCGTCGCCCAAGCCCAATCCTTCAAGCCAATCAGCAAGCGCCGCTCGATCATCGTTTGCACGATATGATCCCAGCCAAAGGCGTATCCCTCGCCAGACACTGCCGCCTGTAGCACCAATGCGTAGTCGTTCAGGCGCAGACCCCGGGGCAGGGTGATGCTGCCTAAGCCGTGATGCCCGAACCACTGTGACCACGTCGGGCGGGCGCGTATGGGTTCTTCGAGGTGGATCAGGCGTTGCGTGCTGAGGTCTTGGATGTTCTCCAGTGTTCCTGCGCTGTCCAAAAAGTGCGGACTGGCGACGGGATAAATGATCTCATCAGCCAACTTCACCGCCTCATATCCTGCCCAATCGCCCTTGCCCAAGCGAATACCCAAGCTGATGTCATCTTGGGCCAATTCGGGGTCGCGGTCGCTGTTCAGCATGCGCAAGTCAATGTCCGGGTGCTGCAGCCGCAAATCCGGCACACGCGGCATGAGCCAGTAGTACGAAAACGCGCTCGACGTGCTCAGTGTCACGTAATCCAGTGCGCTCTGTTGCTTGATCGACTGCAGCGAGTCTTCAAGGCTGCCCAAGGGCTGCGCGATATCGGCGAACAGGCGCTGGCCTGCGCGGGTCAGTTCGATCTTCCGGTGACTGCGTTTGAACAGGCGCAGGTTGAGATTGTCTTCGAGCTGGCGAATGGACGCGCTGACCGAAGGCTGCTGCATGTTCAATTCTTCGGCAGCGCGAGTAAAGGACTGCAGGCGCGCGGCGGCTTCGAACACGATCAGTGGGCGGGCATTTTGGATAAGATGGCTGAGACGTTGCATAGACAGAGCCTATCCAAACCATATCTATTTTCAAGGAATACAAGCGATAAAAAGGAAGGCAGTCTGCATCCGTAACAGGGAGGGCAAGAACAATGGCGAGACGAGAGCGTCCCACGCGCGGTGTGCAGGCCGTATCCGCGACCGTAGCGTCGCCGCACATCCGGCGCGTACTGCCGTTTTTCGACCCCATGGATCAGGACCAGCTGGAAAAGCTGGAAGCTCAAGTCGATTGGATGATCGAGAACATCGGCGTTGCCTTTCGCGATGATCCTGTGGCGCTGGATATTTGGCGCAAAGCGGGGGTTGAGCCGACGGGGGAGCATGGCGACCTCATCAAGGCCGACGCCCAGTTGATCCGTGATCTCGTCGCGAAAGCCCCAAGCGAATTCGTCCAGCACGCTCGCAACCCCGAGCGTTCCGTCACCATTGGCGGCAATCATCAGGTCTTCGCCCCGATTTATGGCGCGCCCTTTGTCCGAGATTTGGAGAAAGGCCGCCGCTACGCCGAATTCAGCGACTACGAGGCACTGCTCAAGCTCGTCTACATGCATCCCAACCTGCATCACGGTTCGTTTGTGATCTGTGAACCGACGGACATTCCCGTGTCCAAGCGCCATTTGGACATGGTTTTCGCGCAGATGACGCTGAGCGATAAGCCGTTTTTGGGCGCCATTACTGAGATGAGCCGGGCACAGGATACGGTGGATATGATCGATATCCTGTTCGGCGCAGAACGGTTGGACCGTGACGTTTGTATCATGGCCAACGTCAACACCAACTCACCGCTGCTGGTCGACCGCGTGGTCAGTCAGGCGGTTCAGGTCTATTCTGGCCGAGGGCAGGCGATGGTGGTGACGCCGTTTATCCTGACCGGTGCTATGGGCCCCGTGAGCACGGCGGCTTCGGTATGTCAGGCGGTGGTTGAGTCGATGATGGTTTGCGCCTTTGCCCAGCTGGTTCGGCCCGGCGCGCCGTTTGTGATGGGGAACTTCCTGTCTTCTATGTCTTTGCGCACGGGCGCGCCGACTTTTGGTATGCCTGAGCCGGTGCTTTCGAATTATATGATTGGACAGCTTTCCCGGCGCCTGGGTCTGCCGTTGCGTTGTGGTGGATCACTGACGGCCAGCAAGATCGAGGATGCCCAAGCCGCATACGAAAGCGCGGATTCCATGCACTCGACCATGCTCGCCGGGTCAAACTTTACCCTGCATGCTGCCGGTTGGCTCGAAGGTGGTTTGAGCACGGGGTACGAAAAGCTGATCATGGATGCTGATCGCTTGGGCAGTTATCAGAAGCTGTTGGGTGTCGGTCTGCAAGACGATGACAACGCCTTTGCCCGAACCGCGTTCGAAGAGATTGAACCGGGCGGACATTTCCTGGGCTCCGCGCACACAATGGCGAACTATTCTGATGCCTTCTACGAGGCTGAGCTGAGCAACAGCGATAACGTTGAAAACTGGGAAGCGAACGGAGCAAAGGACATGCGTGTCCGTGCTTTCGAGAAGTGGAACCGGATGCTCGGCGACTATCAACAGCCTGCGCTGGATCAAGCCAAGCGCGAAGAGCTGGAAGCCTATGTTACCCGGCGCAAGGAAGAGCTTCCCGACGCTTGGTACTGAGTTTTAAACCCTATTTACACGCCCTAACAGACGACTGAAGAGACCTCTCATGCCCGATATCATCAAAGAAGGCCCAAGCGCCAAAAAAGCCCTACCATCCCACGCAAAAGTGGTGGTGATTGGCGGTGGCGTGGTTGGCTGTTCCATCCTGTATCACCTCGCCAAGTTCGGCTGGAAAGACGCGGTACTGCTGGAGCGGGACGAGCTGACATCCGGTTCCTCGTGGCATGCAGCGGGGCAGATTCACACGATTTCGTCGGACCCGAACATCTCGCGCCTGCAAAGCTACACTATTGGTTTGTATCGCGAGATTGAGGAGCTGTCGGGGCAGGATATCGGCCTGCATTTGACGGGTGGCTTTTACCTCGCATCGAACAAGACTTGGTACGACTACCTCAAGCGCGAGCGGTCCAAAGCGCGCTACATGGGGCTGCAACAGGAATTCATCTCACCCAAGGAATTGGGAGAGCGGCATCCGCTGGTTGACCCGTCGCACTATCACGCCGTGCTGTGGGATGATCAGGACGGTGACCTTGACCCGTCCGGCACCACCTACGCCTTTGCCAAAGCAGCCCGGCACTATGGCGCGCAATACTTCACTCACACGCCAGCGACTGCCACGACACAGCGGGCTGATGGCACGTGGGACGTGACCACGCCCCAAGGGGTGATCAACGCGGAACACATCGTTAACTGTGGGGGGCTTTGGGCGCGGGAGGTTGGTCAAATGACCGGCTTAAACGTCCCTGTGCAGCCCATGGAGCACCACTATTTGCTCACCGAGCGGATCGATGAAGTCGCCAACTGGGGCTCGCGCTTGCCGTGCGGGATCGACTACGAGGCCAACATGTATTTCCGGCAGGAGCGGGACGGCATGCTGATCGGCACATATGAGCCTGTGGGCGTGCCGTGGAAGGTCGAGGGGACACCCTGGGATTTCGGTCATGAGCTGCTGAACCCTAACCTTGAGCACATCGCAGACCGGCTAGAGCTGGGTTTTGAACGCTGGCCGGAACTGGCCAATGCCGGCATTCGGCAGGCCATCAACGGTCCCTTCACCTTTGGCCCCGACGGTAATCCGATGATCGGTCCTGTGCCGGGGATGCATAATTACTGGTGCGCCGTGGGTGTAATGGCGGGCTTCTGTCAGGGTGGCGGGGTTGGTTTGACGATGGCCGAGTGGATGATCGACGGGGAGCCTTCGATCGACGTTTGGGCGATGGACGTGGCGCGCTTTGGCTCGTGGGCAAGCCCAGACTGGGGGACGGTCAAATCAACCGAGAACTACGAGCGCCGCTTCGTGATGACCTTCCCGAACGAAACTCTGCCCAAGGGACGGCGGCAGCAGACAACCGCGCTCTATGACCGTTTGGTCGCCAAGGGCGCGCGCATGGGGCAGGCCTTTGGTCTCGAACACGCGCTTTGGTTCGCGGATAGCCCCGAAGACGCTTGGGAAGACCCAGCCTTTACCCGCAACCGGTCCCACGACTATGTCGCGCGCGAAGTTGCGGCTGTGCGCACGGGCGTTGGCGGGATTGAGATCGCCAACTTTGCCAAGCATGAAATCAAAGGCCCGGGCGCCCGCGAATGGCTTAATCGGACGATGGCCGGGTTCATCCCAAAAGAAGGCCGCATCACCCTCACCCCCATGCTCACCGGCAAAGGGCGGCTCTACGGCGATCTGACCGTCGCGTGCTTGGGCGAGGATCACTTCATGCTGTTTGGCTCCGGCTCGATGCAGGACGCGCACAGCCGATTTTTTGCTAAAACGCTGCCAGACACAGTGCGGCACGAAAACCAAACCGGCGATTGGCACGGGGTCGCGTTGTCGGGGCCGAAGTCACGGGAACTGCTGCAGCGGATCACGCGGCTGGACGTCTCCGAAGACGCCTTCATGTTCCGCGATAGTGTGCAGACCTTTGTTGGCGGCGTCCCGGTGATTCTCAACCGGATCAGCTTTTCGGGGGAGCTGGGCTATGAGGTGTATTGCCGACCGCAGTACCTGCTGGCGCTGTCCGAAGCAATCGAGGACGCGGGCGCGGATTTAGGTTATCGCTGGTACGGCAACCGGGCGCTTATGTCCTTGCGGCTGGAAAAGGGCTGGGGCGCTTGGGGGCTGGAATTCCGGCCTGACTTCAACGCGGTTGAGTCGGGCATGGATGCCTTCATCAACTGGAACAAAGACTTCGTGGGCAAGGAAGCCACCCAAGCCTTCAAAGACCAAGGCGTTGAGCGCAAGTTGGTGACTTTGACCGTTGATACACCGATTGACGTGACGCTGGATGAAGCCGTGTTGGTGGATGGCGAGGCTGTGGGCTACATCACATCCGGCAGCTTTGCCCACCATGTCGAGCAGTCCATGGCCATGGCCTACGTCGCAACGCCTTTCGCGGACGCAGGCGCGAAGGTGACCGTGGAAATCTTGGGTGAAATGCACGATGCAGTGATCATGGGCGCGCCAGCCTATGATCCAAATGGCGGGCGTATGCGGTCCTAAAGGGGCATCGGAAAAGCGGGGCGAGGGCAGCACGTCAATCGCTCCGCCGCGCCTTTTTGAGCGCAAGATTGCCTTAATTTTTGCGCGGTAACTGCGCATCCCCGGCAAAGGCTGGCCGATCGGCAGCGCTAGGGTTCTTGTGTCGATACCATTCACAGGAGGCCTTTTCCATGTCCCGCGTCACCCTTTTTCACCGCCTCGCGCTTGCGGCCCTGTTGCCGCTTTTCTGCGTGGCAAACGCACAGGCACAAACCACAGCGCCAGCGACGTTACGCCTTGATCTCGAACAAGCGGTTATCGCACCGCGGGATGATGCGGTTGATCTGCACGTGTTGATCCGCATTGACGGTGCCGCTGCGCCGGTGATTGACCCCACCATTGACGACCGCTTGCCGCTCAATCTGGGGTTGGTGCTGGATACCTCCGGCTCAATGGCCGATGCTCGCAAGTGGGACTATGCACGGGAAGCCGCTTACAAAGTGATTGATCGGCTGAGTACAGAGGACCGGCTGTCGATTTCGACCTACAGCAACCGCGCCAAGGTGCTGGCTGCGCAAGACGACTTGAGCCGTCCAGAAGCCCTGCGTTCTGCTCTCGCCGCGCTTTATCCCGATGGTGGCACCAACATTTCCGCGGGCTTGAAGAATAATGCCCGCCTGCTGTCTTTCGGCAAAGGCGATGGGCGGCTGACGCGGCTTGTGCTGATGTCCGACGGTTTGGCCAACGATGGTATTGAGAGCATTGACGGCATGAGCGCGCTGGTGGGGCGTATGGCCAGCGACGGAACAACCGTGTCCGCCATTGGTCTGGGTGCTGATTATGACGAGGAAATGCTTCGCGCCATCGCCCAAGCGGGAAACGGTAATTATTACTACGTAGAAAGCCCTTCACAGGTCGCCACGATTTTCGATCAGGAAGTGCGCGGCCTGTTCCAAACCGTTGCGGAAGACCTGCGGCTCAATCTTGTCAGTGCGCCCGGCGTCAAAGCCGATTTGCTCAACGACATTGCTTTTGCCGAGCAACGCTTTGATCTGGGGACGTTACGCTATGATGAGTCCATCGTGCTGATTGCGCGCTTTACGGTGCCCCGTGCGGTGTTGGGCGAAGACCTTGATTTGGGGGCCGTGCAGGTGTCGCTGAAAGAACGGGAAACAGGCCGTTTGATCCTGATCGAGGAGCCTCTAAGCGTGCGCGTTTCCAGCGATGCGGCAATGGTGGCTGGTAGCCAAAAAAGCGATGTGACAGCCGAGCGCGCACTGGTTGAAATCGAGCAGGCGGAAAAAGAAGCAGCAAAACTCGCAGCAAAAGGCGACTACGACACGGCCAATACGGTCTATGCAACGGCATTAAACCGTTTGAGTGCGGTGACCGGGGTGTTGGAAGACCGGGTTTCCCAAGCGCAACTCAATACGCTTGCCGCAAAGCAGCAGGCGCTGACGCTGCAATCTCAACGCCTGTCTGAGCCGAACGTTGATGCGTCTCGCAGTGTGAAATCAGCCAACCAGTCGTTGTTTTACGCCAGCAAGGGCCAGCGTAAGCTCAGCGTGATGCAGCGGGGAGACAAAGGCTTTGAGATTGAAAACCTGCAACAAGCCCTCCGACGCGAAGGCTACACCGTTGATGGGATGGAAGGGGTGTTTGATGGCGATCTGGAAACCGTGGTTCGAGCGTTCCAGCAGGACCACGGCCTGAAAGTCGACGGCATCGCCGGTCCCGCGACATTAGCAAAACTGGGGCTGTTCTAGGCGATTAGCCCGCCCGCTGGCTCAAGGCCCGCGAGATCATGACCCGCATGATCTCGTTGGTGCCTTCGAGGATTTGATGCACGCGGAGATCGCGAACAATCCGCTCGACGCCATAGTCTGACAAATAGCCGTAACCGCCATGGATTTGCAGCGCCTGATTGGCGACGTCGAAGCACTGATCGGTGACAAACCGCTTGGTCATGGCGTTCTGTGTCGCAACATCGCCGCGCGCCTCATCCATCGCTTTTGCGGCGGAATAGAGGAACAGGCGGGAGGCTTCCAGCGCGGTTTCCATATCCGCGAGTTTAAACGCGGTGTTCTGAAAATCACCAATGGCCTGCCCAAACTGCTTGCGTTCGCGGCTGTAGCGTAAGGCGCGGTCCATCGCTTCTTGCGCGCCACCAAGGGAACAGGCGGCAATGTTCAAGCGACCACCGTTGAGCCCTTGCATCGCAAAGCTGAACCCTTGCCCCGCATCGCCCAAGCGGTTCGCAGCGGGGATGCGGCAGTTGTCGAAGCTGACCATGGCTGTGGGTTGCGCGTTCCAACCCATCTTGCGTTCGTTCTTGCCAAAGCTTAGCCCCGGCGTTCCGTTTTCGACCAAAAACGCCGAAATCCCCTTTGGCCCCGGACCTTCTGATCGCGCCATGACGATATAAAGGTCGGAGAAACCTGCGCCGGAGATAAAGACCTTGGCGCCGTTGAGGATGTAGCTATCGCCGTCGCGGTCTGCGCGTGTGGTCAGGTTGGCGGCATCGGAGCCGTTATTAGGCTCGGTCAGACAGTAGGAGGTAATCATCTCCCCCCGCACCATAGGACCAACAAAGCGCTCGCGCAGGTCGCGGCTGCCGAACCGGTCAACCATCCATGCCGCCATATTGTGGATTGTGAGAAACGTCGCGTGGCCGATGCAGCCCTTGGACAGTTGCTCAAAGATCAGCGCGGCTTCGAGCCGCCCCAAGCCTGAACCGCCGTGTTCTTCGCTGGTATAAACACCGCCGAAACCAAGGGCGCAAAGCTCGGCCAAAACGTCTCGGTCGAGGATATGATTTTGGTCCCAATGCTCGGCATTGGGCCGCATCCTATCGTCGGTAAAGGCAGCTGCAGCGTCCACAATCAATCGCTGTTCTTGGCTCAGTTCAAACATACGTCACCCTTTCTTCTCACCGGGTCGTCCACGCGACAGCACCGGCAATTTTGGCCTGACATGGGTCAGGTGATTGGATCGCACTGGTTTGTCGCCATGGGATCCTGTTATCAGATATCGCAAATTCGCGCTGCTGATTCGTTGTCACGTTGGCTTTCAGAACGAGACTGCTCATGCTATGCAAGCGCTTACATTCAAGAAAAGGCGAGGATTCCAAGGGTGGATATAAACGCAAGGATCGTTAGCGACATGGTCGCCAATGACATTAGTTTCGTAACAACGGTGCCATGTAAGCAGCTGGCCGGTGTCATTGATGCCGTCGACGCCAGCCCGGATATCTACCATATCCCGTCAAACAAAGAAGACGAGGGCATGGGTTTATGTGCGGGCGCATTCATGGGTGGAAAGCGCCCAGCGATCATTATGCAGAACACGGCGATTGGCGTGACGATCAATACGCTCGTGACCCTGACACAGTTCTACCGGATGCCGCTGCCGATGCTGATTTCCTACCGGGGTGAGCTGGGCGAGCCTGTGGCATGTCAGGTCGAGATGGCCGTTCACACCAAAGCGCTTCTGGCGCAGCTGAATATCCCGACCTATCACTTCCACCGCGAAGAAGACGTGGAGGAACTCGATAAGATCTTGAAGTACACCTTCATGTGCAACAAGCCGGTCGCTATCCTGACCGATGCGTCTTTCTGGAAGGGTTACTAAGCCATGATTCGCTCTGATATTCTGAAAGAACTCGCACCAACCATCGCCGAGCATTTGGTTGTCTGTAACATTGGTCTGCCGAGTCAGGAGCTGCACCTGATCGACGACCGTGCAACCAACTTCTACATGCTGGGTACCATGGGTCTGGCCTCGTCCATCGGTTTGGGCCTTGCACTGGCGCAGGACAAGAAAGTCATCTCTATCGACGGTGACGGCTCCGTTCTGACCAACTTCGGCACTTTGCCGACGATTGCGAACAATGTAGCGGACAACTTCATCCTGCTGATCATCGACAATGGGTCTTACGGCTCTACGGGCGACCAGCCGACCTATGCGGGTCGTAAGACGTCGCTGGCTGCGGTTGCTGAGGCTTGTGGTTGTGAGAATGTGGTTGAGTGTCGCGCGGAAGATACCGTGCAGGCGGTCAAGGACGCTATTGCTTCGGACAAAATGACCATCATCGTATCCAAGTGTGAATCTGGGAACATCAAGGTTCCAGTTATCACGATGGACCCGGTGACCATCCGTGATCGCTTCATGGGCGCTGTAAAGGCCTAGGTGCGATGTTTAATCGCCCGCTAACTGACGCGACGGACGCGCGATTGCGTGCTCAGCGTGTACTGCCGCGATTGGTGTTTGATTACATCGATGGGGCAGCCGGTCAGGAGGTGGGCGAAGTACGGAACCGCGATGTGCTGCGGGGCATGGCCCTGCAAACCCGCATCTTGCGCGACGTACAGCAGCGGAGGCTCTCGACCACTGTTTTGGGCGAGACCGCTGATCTTCCGTTTGGCATTGCCCCAATGGGCATGTGCAATCTGGCGTGGCCGGGCGCTGACCTGATGCTGGCGCGGCTCGCGGCACGGGAGAATGTGCCGCACGGGCTATCAACGGTCGCATCGACCTCGATGGAGCGCGTCTGGGAAGCTTCCCAAGGCAAAGCGTGGTTCCAGCTCTATTACAGTGGTGATGGGGAGGGGACAATCAAGCTTGTCGAGCGGGCTAAGGCCGTGGGCTATCGTACGCTTGTGCTGACAGTAGACGTTCCCGAAGTTGGACGCCGCCCGCGCGAGTTGAAGCAAGGCTTCAAAATGCCGTTCCGCATGGGACCGCGCACCTTCACCGATTTCGCCGTGCATCCACATTGGTCGCTGACGTCTTTGGTTCGCGGCGCGCCAAGTCTCGGTAACTTCGGCCCGGCTGATCAGAAACGCGGTTTTGTCTTTGACCGGACGGAAAGCCGGGCAGGAGCCGATTGGGATTTCTTCGACCGACTGCGTGCGATTTGGCCGGGGCCGTTGGTGGTTAAGGGCGTTCTTGACCCACGTGATGCCGCAGAGCTGCAAAAGCGCGGCGCAGATGCCATTCAGGTCTCCAGCCATGGGGGGCGCCAAATCGATGGTGGCGTTGGCCCGGTTCAGGCTCTGCCAAAAGTGCGAAAAGCGGTTGGGCCAGACTTTCCCGTCTTCTTCGACAGTGGTTTGCGGTCGGGAGAGGACGTGCTTAAGGTCTTGGCGCTGGGCGCTGATTACGCTTTCCTCGGTCGCCCCTTACAATTCGCGATCGCGGCGCGGCAGGAGCGGGGCTTAACCGAGTATTGGGAGAGCGTGAAAGCCGAGCTTTCCATCGCAATGGCCATGACGGGTTTAACCGACGTTAAAGACGCTTCTACGGATATTCTGGCGACGGACTAAGCGGCTCACCCCTGCGCGGGTGGCCCCAAAGAGCCGCGCTTAATGATGTGGGTGAGCAACTCGACGCTGCGCCCCGACCCCGGTTCTCGGATTTCAGCCAACAGCTCTTCTGCCGCCCGGTGGCCCATCTGAACTTGCGGCACACGAACGGTCGTCAAGCCGGGGTCAACGAACTGCGCCAGCGCGATATCGTCAAAACCAGTGATCGACACATCATCCGGTACACTGAAGCCCAAGGCTTTGGCCCGCTGCGTCATACCGGCGGCGAGTACGTCGTTACCAGCCAGAATTGCCGTGGGGCGAGGGGACTGGGCGATGACCGTGTCAAAGGCCTTAGCCGCGTGATCGAAGCTGTACTTTGTCTGATGCACCATCACCGTTTGCGCACCATAAGCAGGAACATCCAGCACGGACGTCATCCCCGCAAGCCGGTCTGCGGCGCGGTCATTGCCGTCACAGATGCCTGAAACAATCGCAACGGCCTTGTGGCCATAGTCAAGAACCAGCTTGGCCACGTCCTGTCCAGCACGGTGATTATCAAAGCCCACGTAAAGCTGGTCGCTGTCGGCGCGATAGCACCAGATGTTCAGCGTCGGGATGCGGCGAGAGATCAGGAACTGCTGCGTCCGCTCGGGCCGTTTGCTGCCAACCAAAAGCATGCCGTCAGCACCATGAGAGATCAGGGTTTGGATCTGCTCAAATTCATAATCGGGATCGTAGTTGGACGAGCCAATCAGCAGGGTCACTTTCTCCCGGGCCAAAACTTCCTGAAAGGCTTGGATGCCGCCCGCAAAGACTGAGTTGGCCATCGACGGAATTACAGCACCAATGATGTTGGTGCGCCGGGTCGCGAGCGCGCGGCCCCCAAAGTTCGGTGTGTAGCCCAGAGCGTCAATCGCCGCTTGGATGCGCAGCCGAGTGCTCTCTGCCACGCGATCGGGCGTGTTGATGCATCTCGATATCGTCGCCGCCGAAACCCCGGCAGCTTGAGCGACATCATCCAGTGTGGGCGGCTTGGTGATCATGGCTTCTCAAATGTTATGCTATAAAGAGTAATCACAGACTCTGATGCTTGATCAACCCACTGAACGCAAATCCGGCTTTTCCCGGAAAAATTGGAAAATCGTAATGCAAGCGCTTGCAATATTCTGAGATTCAGTCTTAGTTGGCGGCAGAACTGATCCTTCGGGAGCGGTTGGAGACAATCGTGTTGTTGGGAGGCGACATGAAATCTTGGGCTATTACAGTGCTCTTGGCTTCGACAGCCATCTTCGCTTTTTATTTCGCAAACGTTGCGTCTGGAGCCTTCTTGGGCACCGTTTGGCTGAACGACGTTGGCGAAATGTTGGTGTTGGTTCTTGCCTGTGCGCTTTTCGTTATCTCCACTTTGCTGTTTGAAGCACAGCGTCGTCATAAGTGAAAGCGCTCAACAAATCTGATTGACTGGGAGGGTCACCAAATGAAATCCAAAGACAATACAAACGAGCTGGGCAACGCGTCTCGCCGTAATTTCCTCAAGCTCACTGCCGCTGGTAGCTTTACTGCAGCGATGGTTGCTGGTGCAGCTGGTACGCTGTGGTCGGAAGAAGCTGTTGCGCAAACTGCTGCTGAAGAGCGCGAGCGTGAAGCTGCTGCGGACCACACCATGTTGGTTGCTACGGCGTACGTCCTCGGCGCATCCCGCAGCTACCCAATCATGCAGTTGGACCTCAAGGAAAATATCCAGAACGCAACGAACGGCAAAGTATACGTGAAGCTCGCACCGGGCGGTCAGCTCGGCGCTGGTGGCGCACTGGTGCAAAAAGTACAGAGTGGCACCATTCAGGCGGCTCAGCATTCCTTGTCGAACTTCGCGCCGTTTGCGCCAGCGGTTGATCTGATTAACCTGCCGTACTTCTGTGGTGCGAACCAGCGTTTCACGAACCTCGTCAGCTCCGACGCTTGGACCAGCAATGTCCATCCCAAGGTAGAAGCTAAGGGCTTTAAGCCGTTGTTCTACGTGGTCATCGATCCACGCGTAGTTGCTGTTCGCAAGGGCGGTGCTGGCGCGGTACTGTCTCCATCTGATCTCGAAGGCGTGAAGTTCCGCGTACCGGGTTCCAAGATGCTCCAGCAGTACTACCGCATGGTTGGTGCAAACCCGACACCTGTTGCTTGGGGCGAGACGCCTTCGGCGATTAAGCAAGGTGTTGCGGATGCTCTCGATCCGTCCGTTGGTGCGCTCTACGTCTTTGGTTTCAAGGACATCTTGAGCCACGTAACCTTCACGCAAGCTGTTCCAGACAGCCAGGTGTTCAGCTGTAACCTCGAATGGTTCAACAGTCTGCCGGCTGACGTTCAGGAAGGCATTGAGTTTGCTTCTGAAGTGACGTCTCAACAGAACCTGGCGAAAGTTCCAGCAGCACGCGCTTACGCAATGTCTGAGCTTTCCAAGTCTGGCGTTGAGTTCCACAGCCTGTCTGAAGATCAGCTGGGTGAGTGGCAAGCCGCAGGGGGTTACCAGCGCAGCGAGTGGGATCAGTTTAAGGTTGATCTCGCTGGCTCCATGGATGCCTTCAGCAAGCTTGAAGAAGGTGCTAACACCCGTGGTCGCTACTACGTCCATGACGCGTAAGGCTGCTTAATACAATGGCTCCGCGTCCTTGACTGTGGCGCGGAGTCTTTTGTTTTGGGGTCTTGAGAAGGGAATCACGGTGCGGTCTCTGATAAAAATATTTGATCGAGACATTGAGAAATGGGCGCTGCTCATTTTTTACGTCATCCTGGTGGTCACGATGGCGGTGGAGGTCATCCGTCGTGAGGTTTTTTCCTACAGCTCCGTCTGGGGTGAAGAAATCGTGCGCTATTCCTTTATCTACCTTGCTTGGATTGCGGCAGCTGCGGCGGTGCGGGAGAGGGGACACATTCGGATTGATGTGCTGTTCCATTATGTGCCCCAACGCGTGAAGTCCGTACTCTATATTTTCGGCGATTTGGCGATGCTGTTTGTCGCTGTTCTCGCGTTTTATTGGTCGTATGAAACGGTCATGGTCAGTGTCAAATACGGCTCTGTCACCGACGGTCTGCGGCTTCCAAAATTCTGGTTTTTGATGGCCGTTCCCGTTGGTTTTGCTTTGGTCCTGATCCGCTTGGCTCAGTCAATCATTCGAGACATCCGCGACTTGGTCCAAGGCCGTCCGCCCTTTGAGGGCAACAAACTGTTTGATTGAGGTTCAGCATGCTGTGGCAGACACTTCAGCAGAGCGTTGAGCTAGGCTGGTCTTTCTATCTTCCTGTCATTCTTTTTGTCGCTTTGTGCGCCTTGGGCGTGCCAATTTGGGCGTCGATTGGTGCGAGCGCCGTGGCTATGATGGTCATGAGCGACGTGCTGCCGCTTGCCCTGCTTGGTGAGTCACTGTTTGACGGCATTGACGCGTTCGCCCTCACCGCGATTCCGCTGTTCATCCTGACCGGGGATGTTTTGGTCAGGACCGGGCTGAGTCGAAAGTTCCTCAACGTTGCCGAAGCGCTCACCAACTGGACCCGAGGCGGGTTCGGCTCAGCCACGGTGTTGGTGTGCGGCATGTTCTCCGCCATTTCCGGCTCAGACGCAGCCGGTGCTGCAGCAGTGGGGCGCATGACCATCGATCGGCTGGTCGAAAGCGGTTATCCGCGCCCCTATGCTTGCGCGCTGGTGGCGGCGGGTGCCTGTACGGGCATTCTGATTCCACCGTCGATTGCCTACATCATCATCGGCCTTGTTCTGGGCATTTCAGCATCGACACTTTTCCAAGCAGCGCTGATCCCGGGCGTGCTGATCCTAACGTCTATTCTGGTCACCAACATCCTGATCAACCGTCGCATGGCCTATGAAGGCGGTAAGCAGATCAGCCTGCGCGAGTGGTTGCTGCAGTTGGGCGTCTCGGTGCGCGACGGTTGGTACGCCTTTCTGGTGCCCGGCATCATCTTTGTTGGTATTTTCTCTGGCCGTTTCACCCCAACAGAAGCCGGGGCGACAGCGGTCATTGTGACGATCGTCATGGGTTTCATGCTTGGAACGCTGAAGCTTTCAGATTTTCCAAGCATGTTGATCAGCTCGGCCAAGGTAAATGGCGTTATCTTACCCATTATCGCTTTCTCATTGCCGCTAGCCCAAACTCTGGCAGCGATGGGCGTACCGCAAGGTTTTGTCTATGGTGTCACCTCCGTCACAGACAATCCTTACGTTCTGATCCTCTTGATGATCGTCATCCTTATTGCTGCTGGCTGTGTGATGGAAACGACGCCAAACATTGTCATATTAGCCCCCATCCTCAAGCCCCTTGCAGACAACATAGAAATGAATGAGATCCAATTCTGTGTGATGATGATTACGGCTTTGGGCGTGGGCTTCATCACGCCGCCCTTGGGACTAAATTTGTTCGTGGTAAGTGGGTTGACTGGAGAATCAGTGTTGAAGATCGCAGCACGGGCTGTGCCGTTCGTGTTCTTCATGCTGCTGGTGACGTTGCTGATTGCCTACGTTCCCTTCGTTTCGACCTTCCTTCTTCCCGAAATCTACAAATAGGAGAGCGGCAGTGACCGTTGAGTATTTAAAGCGCGCCGCCAAAACGGCCTCTGCTGAAGCTGAGTCCGTCAGCGATACCGTTAAGGGCATTCTCGACGAGATTGAGCAGGGCGGTGAGTCAGTTGCGCGTGCGTATGCGGCCAAGTTCGACCAGTACAACGGCCCTCTGATGCTCGACGAGGAAGACATTGCCGCCGCCTCTGCGAAGGTCAGTCAAAAACTCAAAGACGATATCGCGTTCGCCCACGATAACGTGCGCCGCTTTGCCGAGCGCCAACGGGAAACCATGCAAGAAATGGAGATGGAAATCGTCCCCGGCTTGGTTGCGGGCCAGCGCCTGATTCCCGTGTCTTCTGCCGGTTGCTATGTCCCCGGTGGCCGATACAGCCACATCGCCAGCGCCATCATGACCGTAACGACTGCAAAGGTTGCAGGCGTGCAGCACGTCACCGCGTGCTCTCCGCCGCGCAAAGACGTGGGCATCGCGCCTGCGATCATCCACGCCGCAAACATCTGTGGCGCAGACCGTATTCTGGCCATGGGTGGCGTGCAGGGCGTCGCGTCAATGGCGTTTGGGCTGTTTGATCTGCCCAAGGCCGATATTCTGGTTGGGCCGGGCAACCAGTTTGTTGCCGAAGCCAAGCGCATCCTGTTTGGTCGTGTGGGCATCGATATGTTTGCAGGGCCGACTGACAGCTTGATCCTCGCGGATGCAGATGCGGATCCGGAAATCGTCGCCGTCGATTTGGTCAGCCAAGCGGAGCATGGCTATAACTCGCCAGTTTGGCTCGTCACCGATAGCCGAGAAGTCGCGAATGCCGTACTGACGCGGGTTCCGGCGTTGATTAATGACCTTCCCGGCCAAAACGGTGACAACGCCGCTGCGGCTTGGCGGGATTACGCGGAAGTGGTTCTGTGTTCCGACCGCGAAGAAATGGCAGCCGTCTCTGACGACTACGCGCCTGAGCATTTGACGGTGCAAGCCGCCGACCTCGATTGGTGGCTCAATCGCCTCCAGAACTACGGCTCGCTTTTCTTAGGCGAAGAAACCACCGTTTCCTTTGGTGACAAAGCCTCTGGCCCCAACCACGTACTGCCCACCAATGGTGCTGCGAAGTACACGGGCGGTCTGTCCGTCCACAAATTCATGAAAGTGGTCACGTGGCAGCGCGCAACGCGCGAAGGTATGAAGCAAGTGGGGCAGGCAACAGCCCGCATTTCCCGGCTGGAAGGCATGGAAGGCCACGCACGCGCGGCGGATGTGCGGTTGGCCAAATATTTCCCCGGTGAGAACTTCGATCTCAGCGCGCAGGGAGACGACTGAATGACCCAAGACACACTGTTCTCGCTCGCCGGCAGGGTTGCTTGTGTGACGGGCGCAAGCAGTGGTTTGGGACAAGCAGCGGCGACCATCCTCGCACGGGCTGGCGCGCAGGTTGTGGGCGTGGCTCGGCGTCAGGCTGAGCTGGACGCCTGGTCAGCCGCGGCGCCGGGCGATACAGCGGTCGTGGCGGCTGATTTGCTGGCGCAGGACGATTGTGCAGACCTTGCGCAGGCCCTCGCTGAGCCGTTTGGTGCGCCCGATATCCTAATCAACGCAGCGGGCATCAACATGCGGGTCCACGCTGATGCGGTGCAGCAGGCCGATTGGGATCAGACAATCAAACTAAACTTGTCGATCCCGTTTTTCCTCGCACAACAAATGGTGCCAGGCATGGCGGAGAAAGGCTGGGGGCGGATCGTCAACTTCGCCTCGCTCCAGTCCCGCCGAGCCTTTGCCAACGGCATCAGCTACGGCGCATCAAAGGGCGGTGTCGAGCAGATGACCCGCGCGATGGCGGAAGCATGGTCGGCGCGTGGTGTCTTGAGCAACGCGCTCGCTCCGGGGTTCTTTCCAACCGAGCTGACTGGCCCCGTTTTTGCGGATCCGGACAAGGCTCAGGCGCTGGCCGATCAAACCTGCATCGGGCGAAACGGCACCATGGAAGACTTAGCCGGGCCATTGCTGTTCCTATGCTCGCCAGCGAGTGACTATATCACAGGGCAAGTTCTGTTCGTAGACGGAGGGTTCACCGCCAAATGAAAGCACTGGTTTACAAAGGCCCGAAACAGCTGGTCTACACGGACGTTAATGAGCCAAACCCTCAGGCGGGCGAAGCGCTGATCGACTTGGATTGCTCCGGCATTTGTGGCTCGGACATGCACGCTTATCTCGGCCATGACGAACGCCGTCCAGCGCCGCTGATTTTGGGGCATGAGGCCGCTGGAGTTATTCGGTCTGGACCTGAAGCAGGCCGCCGGGTGACGATCAATCCGCTGGTGTCCTGTGGGACGTGTGAGGCCTGTGTTGAAGGGCGCGATAATCTGTGCCCCAGCCGTCAAATCATCTCCATGCCCCCGCGTGAGGGGAGCTTTGCCGAGCGTCTGGCGATGCCAACAAGCAATCTTGTAACGGTGCCAGATGCGGTGCCGCTGTGGCACGCGGCGTTGACCGAGCCGATGGCCTGTGGCTGGCACGCTGTCAAACTTGCGCTGCGCTTGGCCCACCGCGCGCCGGGGGGCATGCACGCCGTTGTTTTGGGCGGCGGGGCTATCGGTATTGGATCCGCGCTGAGTTTAGCGGCTCAGGGCGTGAGGTCTGTAACAGTGTTGGAGACCAATCCGGTGCGTCTGGACCGGTTGCGCCGAGACCTGCCGCAGTTTGAGTTCCACGCGTCGTTCGAGGATGCCGGTTCGAAGACACCAGATTTGGTGATCGATGCTGTTGGCTTTGAGCCAACGCGCCTGATTGCCTCGACCATCGTGAAGCCCGGCGGGATCATCGCGCACATTGGCTTGGGGCAGGCGACGGGCGGCTTGGATATTCGCCGGATGACGCTGCAGGAAATAACCTTCTGCGGCACATACACCTACACCGCTGAGGACTTCCGCGAAACGGCGGATGCGATTTTCCTAGGGGCGTTTGGCGATTTCAAATGGGTCGAGCAGCGCAGCCTGAGCGACGGGGCTCAGGCCTTTGCTGATTTGCTCGATGGCCGGGTGGACGCGGGCAAAATCGTGCTCATGACCTGACTTAGAAGCCTTCAACGATCACGGCTGTTGCCTTTGATGCGCCAAGCCGAACGGCTTTGACGGGGGCGTATTCTTCGCTGTCCAAGAAGCTCTGCGCCCGTTCCACCGATGGGAACTTAATCAGCACCATGCGCGTCGGCGTCCAAAGCTCTTCTTGATCGATGATCATATCGCCCCCACGGATCAGATATTCGCCCCCGTAAGACTGAACGATGGGCACGACTTTGGCTTTGTAAGCCTCATAGGCTTCATGATCGTGAATGGCGGTATCGACGACGATATAGGCGGGCTTCATGGGCTTTGTCCTTTGGCATGGAATGGTGTTTGGGATTAGCCTATGGTCCTCTGTAATTCAGCACAAGACCGCACTGCGAACACAGGGCTCGGTCTGTCACTCTGCGGTGGTTGAGAAAGGCGATATCATGAAGATCGAACGCATTGCGCTCTACGGCGTTAGTTTGCCGATGAAGGAAGGATCCTATTCGTGGTCCAACCAGAGCTTTTCGGCCTTTGACAGCACCATCGTTGAGATTACGACCGATACCGGACAGTGCGGATATGGTGAGATCTGCCCGCTGGGACCGGCCTATTTACCCGCCTATGCCGAGGGTGCGCGAACGGGAATCATGCTGCTTGCCGAGCATTTGGTGGGTTTGGACCCCCGGCAGGTCGGCCCCATCAATGCCGTGATGGATCGCGCGCTCAAGGGGCATCCTTATGTGAAATCTGCCATCGATATCGCCTGTTGGGACTTGCTGGGCAAGGCAACGGGGCAGCCGCTTTATACCCTGTTGGGCGGCAAGTTACAGGACAGCGTCCGGCTGTTCAAAGTGGTCTCACGTGCGGACCCTGATGCCATGCAGCAAAAGCTGCTGGATTATCAGGAGCAGGGCTTCAACCAGTTTCAGATGAAGGTTGGCGCGGGCGCAGATGCCGATATCGAGCGCATTCAGAAGGTCACGTCTGTGCTCAAACCGGGCAACAAACTCGCCGCTGACGCCAACTGTGGCTGGATGCAGCACGAAGCGGTGCGTGTGGTGTCCGCCGTCAACGACCTTCCGCTCTATATCGAACAGCCGTGCGAGACGTACGAGGCGTGCCGGGTGGTGCGTTCGTTCTCGAACCATCCCATGATTTTGGACGAGTGTATGACCACGCTGCAAGCAGTGATTCAGGGCCATCAAGACCGCGCTATGGACGCCATCAACCTCAAAATCAGCCGCATGGGTGGGATCACCAAGACCAAAGTTGTCCGCGATGTTTGCGCGACGTTGGGGATCATTCTGACCATCGAAGACACGTGGGGCGGTGAGTTCACCGACGCCGCCATTGCGCATTTGGCGCACTCTATTCCCCGCGAGATGCATTTCCAATCTTCGGCGTTTAGCGAGTACGCAACCGTCATCATTGGTGACGGTGGACCGGTTATCAAAGACGGCTTTATGACCGCCTCTGACGCGCCGGGGTTGGGCGTCACGCCTCGTTTTGACGTGCTGGGCGCGCCGATCGCTGAATACAGCTAAGGCGCGCTTAGTCTTAGCCCGCTTTGGCTGTGTTTTCGGCGATCATGCTGATCATTTCAAACATGATCGACGTTGCGGTCAGTGCGGTGATCTGGTTGGGGCTGTCTTTGGTCGGCATCATGCAGACAATATCGCCGCCCACAATGTTCATCCCGCGCACGGCATGAAGCAAGCCAACCGCTTCATCAATGTCAAAGCCCTTTTCCCCCGCTTCAATGTTTGAGACAGCCGGGGCGATTGTCGGGTCGAGGCAGTCGAGGTCAAAGGTGATGTAGACCGGACGGCCCTGCATCACGTCCTTGATCTGCGCCACCACATCTTCAATCCCGCGTTTGCGAAATTCCTTCATGGTGACGACGTTGTAGCCGTACTCATAGGACGGTTCGAGCCAATCCAGCGTGCGCGCGTGTCCGCGTAGGCCAATTTGCATGGAATGGGTCGGATCAACTTTGCCCTGATCGGCCAGATAAGCGCCCCAGTGTGCGGCGGATTTCTTGGCACCAAGAAAGTGGTCAACTTTGGTAAAAACGTCCGTATGGGCATCAAGGTGCAAGAAGCACACGGGCTCACCGCCGGTGATGTTGCCGCAGCCGATCGCCTGCACGATGCCGCCGGTGATCGAATGGTCGCCGCCGACGGAAATGGGGCGCGCGCCGGCCTGGTCGATCTTGGTGTAGAACCGGGTGATTTCTTCGATACAGGCTTCGTTATCGTTGGCACGCGGGAAGGGGACATCGCCCACATCCGCGATTTTGGCGGCTTTCCACGGGTTCAGCTCGAACTCCATATGCATGCGTCGCCCGACGGCTGACACATCACGCAGGGCGCGTGGGCCCAAGTGCTGATCGCGCTGTGTTGTGCCGTTACCGGCGGAGTGGGGCACGCCAACAAGCGCGATATCTTGGCCCTCTGGCCCCTCATTGGGACAGCGGAACATGGTCGGAATGCCCCACCAGTAGAGGTTCTCCATCATGGATTCCAAATGTTCGTCAGCCATCGGCCTGTCTCCTCATCATTGGTTCCAGCGTTCTAGGTGACGCGGGACCGTGTCTGGTATTTTGCATCGCGCCAAAGCTCATCGCGCGTAACACGCTCGATCAATGCCGCCGCCTGACGAATATCATCATCATCCAGAAACAGCGGCGTAAAGCCAAAACGCATGATATTGGGCGCGCGAAAATCACCAATGACGCCCAAGTCGATCAAGGCTTGAATGGCGGCATAGCCGTGTTCAAAGGCAAAAGACACCTGCGAGCCGCGCTGGTTCGCGTCTCGGGGGCTGGCGAGGATCAACGCGGGACAGCGGCGCTCAACTTCGGCGATGAACAGGTCGGAAAGCCGCATCGACGCTGCTCGCAAAGCCTGCAGATCCACACCCTCCCAAACATCCAATGCGGCATCCAGGATAGACAGCTGCACGATCGGCGGGGTGCCAACACGCAGGCGTTCGGCGTCGCGCGCAGGGCGGTAGTCGGGGTCCATGGCAAAGGGGGCGTCGTGGCCCATCCAACCAGCCAGTGCTGGCTCGACAGCTTGGATCAAGTCGGGACGGGCATAGATAAATGCCGGCGCGCCGGGGCCGCCGTTGAGATATTTATAGGTGCAGCCCACGGCAAACTCAGCGCCGCACCCTGCCAGATCCAGCGCCATTGCCCCGGCGCTGTGCGCCAAGTCCCAAACCATCACGGCCCCGGCGCGGTGCGCGGCTTTGGTGATGGCGTGCATGTCGTGCAGTCGCCCGGTGCGGTAATCCACGTGCGTGAGCATGACGACGGCAACCGTCTCATCGATGGCGTCCAGAACCGCTTCCGGCGCAGGTGTTTTGAGCGACAAATCCCCGCCAATGGTCTCAATCAGCCCTTGGGCCATATAGAGATCCGAGGGGAAATTTCCGCTGTCTGAGAGGATGACCTTGCGCTCTGGCCGCATTTTTAGCGCAGCAGCCAGCGCTTGATACACCTTGATCGACAGGGTGTCCCCGGTGGCAACTGACCCCTCGGGCGCGCCGATCAGCGGGGCCAAGCGGTCACCAACTTTGACCGGCAAATCCATCCACCCGGCGCTGTTCCAAGCGCGAATGAGTTGCTGCCCCCACTGCTCAGTAATCACCGTTTCCGCCCGCGCCAAAGCGCCCTTGGGAAGCGGGCCAAGCGAGTTTCCGTCGAGGTATATGACGCCTGCCGGCAGGTCGAATTTGTCTTTGCGCGGAAGCATGCAGCCAATCCTATCGGTCTGTGGCGATAGCCCATCGTGGGGTCAAGGATGGAACCTTAACCCCTTGCGACCAAAAGCCTACAGCAAAACCGCTTACTGGGCCGCTTTTGCCCCTTGGCTTAGCGCTTCGAGCTTGGCGTAAGCAATGTCCGGATCAACGGCACCAAATCCGGCAAATGTGCCAAAACCGCAATCGGAGCCAGCGATAACCCGCTCGTTGCCAACCAAATCCACAAACCGGTCAATCCGCTGCGTGACCAGATCAGGGTGCTCGACAAAGTTGGTGGTGGAATCCACCACGCCCGGCACCAAAACCTTATCATCCGGAATATCGTTCTTGCGGTCTTTAAACACCGCCCACTCGTGCCCGTGGCGCGGGTTTGAGGTCTCGAACAGCACGTAGCGTGCCTTGGTGCTCATCAGGGTATCGAACATCTTGGACATGGGAATGTCACAGACGTGCGGACCTTCATAGTTGCCCCAACAGATGTGCACGCGCACCTTCTCCGCCGGTACGTCAGACAGCGCGTAGTTGAGGGCTTCGACGTGAGATGCTGCGATTTTCAGAAACGCCTCGTCACTGAGATCGTTAAACAGCATGTGGCGGGACAGAGCGAGGTCCGGGCAGTCGAGTTGCAGGTCGAGGCCGGAGGCAACGATGGTCTCGTATTCTTCCTTCATCGCTTCGGCCAAAGCCTGCAAGTAGTCTTCGCGGGTGGCGTAGAAATCGTTTTGCAGGAACAGCGAGATGACGCCCGGGGAGGCTGCATTCATGAACCCGCGCTGCACGCCGTTGTCCTTCATCGCGGCGGTCAGGTTGGCAATGTCCTTGTTCAGCTCGTCCTGTCCCTTGGATTTCACCGCGCCCACACACATGGGGCGAGCGTAGGTGGGGGTGCCGCCGTCATCGGCGAGACGCTGCAGGAACGTGGGGAACAGCTTCAAGTCTGCGGGCGCGTTCCGGGGGCTGTCACCGTCAAAACCGGTGTAGCGGTCTTTGACATAGGTGGCGTAGGAGATCTTGCTGGTCTCGCCATCAGAAACGATGTCCACACCCGCCGCTTTCTGCCGCGCAACCGTGGCCGAGACCGCTGCGGTCATCGCCGCATCAAAGGCGGCTTGATCGTAGGGCTGTTCCTTCTCACGCGCGAAGATGAAATCCACAATCTCTTGCGTACGGGGCAGGGAACCAACGTGGGTGGTCAGAACAGACATTTGACCGTCTCCTGATTGAGGTTGAATTTGGGTTTAGGGGCGCCACGTGGGGCCAGCAGGATCATCGGTGGCAACCACCCGATAGATCCCCGCCTCACCTGTCATCGCAGGTTCGAGGGTGTAGGCAGTACCAGCCGGGATGCTGGCCGTGTCACCGGGGTTCAGGGTCACGGAGCCATCAGCCCAACTCACCCGCCAATGACCCGTTGCGGGCATCAAGACCGTGTCTTTGTCGCTGGCTGCGGCCTGCGTTTGCGCAGAAGGGCGGCTGAGGAAGTCGACCTCGAAGCCCGGGCGATCAACCAACAGCGCATCGGCACCAATAACTTTTGCGGGCGCGCGGTCGGAAAACGCCATCAAATCAAGATAGCGGGCAACGGCGTTGGGAACGACTTCTGCGGTGGTTGGTTCGGGGAATAATTTAAGCTGCTGTTCGGTCAGCAAAGACATGGGCGCGACACCGTCGGGCAGCTGCTCGCCCTTATGGCTGTCATAGAGCCGGCCGGTTTCGGCGAGGATTAGGCCGTGATCGCGCGCGTCCTCAATCACTTGCGGCGCCCAGATCACGCCGCCGCCAGCGTCATCACCACCGAGGATGGCCATGATCATCCCATAGTCGGTTCCAATGTTCTCGAACCCGCGAAACATGCCCGTTGGAATGTTGATGATGTCGCCAGGGTCGAGCGTGACTTCGCCAGCCGTGCCCCAACGCCCCCAAAAGAAGCGCCACCGGCCTGAAAGCACAAAGAAGACTTCGGCGGTGCGATGGGAATGCAGGGAGTTTCGGCATTTCGGCGGTTGGCCCGCTGCCCCAATGTTAAAGCCGTGGGGTAGGGGAATGTGGACATGCTGATCGGGGCTTTCCGAGACACCGCCGCCGATGATCGTGAAGTTTTCCTTCTGATCCGATCCGGGCGTATGCGCATCGATAAAGGCGGTTTTACACGGGCGAAGGTCCGCGTAACGGACGATCCGCGCTTCCATTTCTTGCCGGTTCATTGCCTCAACCTCTTCCCTTTTTTACCCAGTCTGTAGCAGGATCTGCTTCCAGATTGCAGTTTCATCGTAAAGCGTAAATTCGCGCCGCAGCCCCCAAGGGCCAAACTCGGCGTGACTGATTCCCAAAACATAGACCTCAGCGTTGGTTGGCTGGCCAAAGTGCCCCCAACCGCTGTGCGTACCCCACAGGCTCCACCGCACCGCCGCGCGCGGGGGCATCATCGGGCCTTCGTTGCCAATCACGTGCTCGATCCGCAGTTCGGCATCAGGAAAGGCGGCACGAAGGCCCATCCAGAAGCTATCAACCGCGTCATGGCTCACGCCCGTTTCACCGCCGGGGTAAGCCGTTTGGACCGCGCGATCGTACTCCGCTGGAACCGCTGCGAGGTCTGCGCCCATGATGCGTGTGATGATCTCAGCGTACTTTTGACCCCACGCGCTGTCATTGCCGCAGCCCTTGTAGGGGCCGGGCTTGTCGGTTTTGGGGGTCAGGGGGCGGACGGCAGCTTCCGGACCACCTTCGCGCGCGATCAACTCAGCGGCGTAGGTCTTTGGATCCCACGCCATCTGCCGAACAATGGCGCCTTGGTCCCGGATCAACCATTCGTCGTTGATCTGATTGTTGATGGCGTGGCAGTCCGCAATGATGCGGTATTTCAGCTTCTTACCCGTCGCCGCGCCATACACCCCGTCGTGGGCGTGGGTCGCGGTTGAGTAAATGCGGTGGGAGCTGAGCATGCCTTCTTCTGGCGTACCGGACCAGATCACGTCCTCACCCAGCAAGCGCCGATCAGGGAACTCAGCCAGCGTCGCCATTGTCGCGGCAATCACACCCTGATTGCCCACAACCACGGAACCGGGCGAGCGCACCACAATGTCATCGCTGTAATACTGGTGCAGCGTAGAAATGCCTCGGCTTTCCCAAATTTCGTTGGTGATTCCAATGATGTAATCGGGGAAATCTTTGAATTTGGAATCAAATCCCTGCATTGGTTTGGGCCTTTCCCTTGAATGGTAAACTGTGCGACGAGCCGCGTATAATCAAAGGCCCGTCGATCGCCACTTGACGCGGGCGAAAGTCTTCGGGTTCTTCGATCTGCCGAATGAAGGTATCCACGGTTTCCTGCACCATCGTGTTGGATCGCTGACGCACGGTGGTTAGGTCATAGGCTGGCCACGCCGCAGGCGGCACGTCATCATAACCGACAACAGCCACGTCGTCGGGAACCTTTAAACCCAGCTCATGCCGCAGCGTATCGAGCACAAAGAACGCCATGTGATCGTTGGCGACAAAGACGGCATCAGGGCGCTGGTTCGCAGGAACGTCGAACATGGCGCGCGTGGCTTCGATAGCGCCTTCTTTGCGGAAATTGCCGACTTCGCGGGCAAACAGCGGAATATCATGGGTCGTCAAAGCGGCCATCAAACCGGCTTCGCGGTCGCGCTGCGTGGATGCGCCTTCCCAGCCCGCAATATAGCCAATGCGCCTGTGGCCACAGGTGATGAGGTACTCGCCCACTTTGCGTCCCCCGGCGAAGTTGTCGGACGTGATCGAGCTTACGCCCTCCATATCCTGTCGCCGGTTAAACAGGATCATCGGCACGCCAGCAGCCTGACAGCGCGCAACGATGGTGGAAGACATGGCGACGGAGGCGAAGATCAAACCATCGATCTGGTAGTCGAGAATTTCATCCACCACGTCGTCGATATTGCCCGTGGTCTGCGAGGCCATGAACATCAGGACGTGATAGCCCTCGGCCTGCATGGCGTTCGAGAGCTTTTCAATCGCTTCGGGATAGAAGTAGTTGTCCAGATAGGCGACCACAAAGCCCACGATGCGGCTGCGGCCAGAGACCATGGCGCGGGCCAGAATATTGGGGCGGTAGCCCAATTCTTCAGCGGCACCTCGCACTTTGGTCGCCATCTTCTCCGACACCGAGGCACCGGGCGTAAAAACGCGGCTCACGGCGGACTGTGAAACACCGGCGCGCTGAGCAACTTGCAGGGCTGTGACCTTTTCCGACATCGGTTCAGGCCTCCATACCATCAGGCAGGTCAACGCGGCCTAGATTGCGGGCTTTGTTGAATTCCCGCAGCCGCGCGAACACATCGACACCCAACTGGTGAAAGGCTTCAAGCACGTCCACCATGACCCAATTTTCGCGGATCAAGCCGTTTTCGATCCGCCAGAAATCGAGCGACTTCATGGTGATCTTTCGCCCCGCCGGCGCAATGCCCATCCAGCCATCGTCTGAGACGGTCTGGATCATGTTGGGCCAACCGGTGACAGCGGCGTAATTCTGCTCGCCAAAGAAGTGATAGGTCAGGGATGCGCGCTCTTTACCGCGATCGGGCATCGCGTTGAGGAAGGGGATTTGGTGCCAGTGCCGAAAACCCGCGATGCCCCGGCCAGAGCCAATCGCGCTTGGGCCATACCAGCTCATTTTTGGATGCCAGTAGCGGTCCATTTCCATCACAGCCGGTCCACCCGTGCTGGGGTGGCGCTTCATCTTTTCGAGCATTTCGATGATGGTGCGCTTGGTCTGTTCGCCCGTGGCTTCGTCGCTGGGTTCGGTGATGATGCCGTCCTGGGTCGCCGGGCCGGGGACGTGCCATTCACGGCCCAGCGACGGCGCCATGGGCCAAGCGTTCGCTTGCATCATCACCTCTGGAATATCCCAGAGCGACTGCATCTCTACCACCTTGCCATCGACAAAACGGTAAAACTCGTGGAAGCGCATGTGAGTGATGTGGCCGGTGGGTGGAATATCCAGCCACGGACCCAACGCAACGCCCAGATAATAGCCGCCGCAGCCAACCCAGTCGTGGCCGTGGTCATCGGTTCCGGCAACAACGATATGATCCCGCCGCTCCAAATCGGGCCATGCGTCCACCAAGGGCGCAAAAGTCTGCTCAAAAAAGGCATCCGTGCCGTGGATTTCGCCCAACGGATGGGCCAAGCGAAACACCGCGTCGTCTGCGCAAACGTCGGCCAGTGCCGCACGGACGCCATGCTCCGAAAAGTCGTAGAGCGCCGCTCGCAAGGGGGCGAGCAAGGCTTTATGGTGAGCGTGGCGGTCCATTACTGCATTTCTATCTTTGGCTCTCTATTGGTCCTGTCGGTTCCGATAGGGCGCGGCTTCGCCGTAGGGGACGTTTACCCCGCCATAGCGCCGAACGCGCACGTTGCACTGTTCGGCATGACCAACAAAGCCTTCGAGCATGCACAGCCGCGAGCCGTATTCGCCGATCAGCGTGGCTGCTTCGTCGGTCAGGATGCGCTGGTAACTGTGCGTTTTCAGGAACTTGCCAACCCACAAACCGCCGGTATAGCGGCCTGCTTTCTTGGTGGGCAGGGTGTGGTTTGTACCGATGATTTTGTCACCATTGGACACGTTGGTGCGCGCGCCAAGGAACAGGGCGCCATAGCAGGTCATGTGCTCAAGGAACCAGTCATCGCGGTCCGTCATCACCTGCACGTGCTCGGAGGCAATGTCATTGGCCACCGCCAGCATCTCATCATAGGTGTCGCAGACGATGACCTCGCCATAGTCAGCCCAGCTGACGGATGCGGTGTCGCGGGTGGGCAGGATTTCAAGCAGGCGGTCGATCTCAACCAGTGTTTCCCGCGCCAGCTTCTCAGAGTTGGTCAGCAGTACAGCCGGGGAGTTATAGCCGTGCTCGGCTTGGCCCAGCAGGTCGGTCGCGCAGATTTCAGCATCAACCGTATCATCCGCGATCACCATTGTTTCAGTGGGCCCGGCAAACAGGTCGATCCCGACGCGTCCAAACAACTGGCGCTTGGCTTCGGCGACAAAGGCATTGCCGGGGCCAACCAGCATATGCACCGGCTCAATGGTTTCTGTTCCAATCGCCATCGCACCAACCGCTTGAATGCCGCCCAAAACGTAAATCTCATGCGCGCCGCCTAAGTGCATGGCCGCGATCACGCCGGGGTTTGGCTTGCCATTGAAGGGCGGGGTACAGGCGATGATCCGGGGCACGCCAGCGACGCTCGCCGTTGCCACCGACATGTGGGCTGACGCGACCATTGGGAACTTGCCGCCGGGGACGTAGCAGCCCACAGACTGCACCGGGATGTTCTTGTGACCCAGAATAACGCCGGGCATGGTCTCGACTTCAATATCCGTCATGCTCGCGCGCTGCGCTTGGGCAAAGGTGCGCACTTGCTCTTGCGCGAATTTGATGTCGTGCAGCTCCTGCGGGGTCAATTGCGCGATCAAGTCGTCAATTTGCGCCTGCGTCAGGCGAAAGGCGTCGGGCGTATAGCCGTCGAACTTCTCGGACAACGCGCGAACAGCCGTATCACCGCGGGCCTGAATGTCGGCCAGTGTTGCTTCAACAATCTGGCGGGTTTTGGCGTCGTCTTCAGCGCGCTCTACGTCGGGTTTGCCGTGTTTGAGATATTTCACTGTCATGGTGTTTCTTCGTCTTGTTGTGGGCGAGGGGCCGTTCGGTCCCCGCTATCATAGGCTTCCCAGCCTTCCCCTTTGAACAGATCGACGCCGAGCTGTGCGGCGACGTGGGCAAAATCGACGTTGACCCAATTGTCTACGATTTTGCCGTCTTGGACTTTCCAGAAATCCATGTAGCGGATTTCAACGCGCTTGCCGGTGGGGGCGATGCCGAGGAATTCCCCGCTGTGCGTCGCTTCCTGCCGGCCAAAGGCTGCAGCCCATTCACCCATGAACAGGCGCGCTTCGTCGATGCAGGTTTTGTCGCTGAACGCAGCTTGGAACGGGCGCTGCCAGTTGTCTTGGAACTCCTGCAAGCCAGTCTTAGTGCCGCATCCTTGGTTTCCCATCCAGCGGAAGCCTTGAGAGAAAAACTCGCCGATGTCGTCGATGCGGTGGTCGTTCAGACCGTCAACCATGCCCTCAATCACCGCGCGGGTTTCTTCGGTTTTGGACAGATCCGTGTCTTTGCTCAAATAGGCTTGCTCGGGTCTTGAACCTTTCATGGCCGGCTTATCCTTTTACCGCGCCAGCGGTCAGGCCGCTGACCAACTGGCGTTGGAAAATCATAATCAGGACGAACAGCGGGGCTGTCGCAGTCACAACCGCCGCCACCGCCGCCATTTGATCCCCGTCGTTCTGTGCCGAGCCAAGGAAGCCCGCGATCCGGGGGATCATGGTTGTATTCTGCTGGCTGAGCAGGGCGCTGGTCACCGTGAAATCGTTGTAGGCAAGCAGGAAAGAGAACAGGCCCGTGGTGATTACCCCCGGCCACATCACCGGCATGATCACGTGCCAAAACCCTTGCAGGCGGTTGCAGCCATCGATCATCGCGCTTTCGTCCAGCTCGCGCGGGACGTTCATAAAGAAGCTGCGCATCATCCAGATGGTAAACGGCTGGTTGATGGCGACCAGCACAATCACGGCCACCCACGTCTCACCCCAAATACCCCAACTGAACAGCGGCTCCATATACCCGCTGACCAGTGTGATGTGCGGCATCGCGCGGAAGATCAGGGCGATAATCAGCAGCACAAACGCATAGCGCGCCGTTGATCGAGCCAGCGCGTAGCCGCCCAAAGTGCCAAACGTCAGGCTGATCACAACCGTAAAGATGGTGATGATCATCGTGTTGCCGACCGCTTGGCCGAACTGCTTTTTCTCAGAAAACGCTGAATCATAGCCCAGCGAGGTGAAGTACGCGCCGAACTCGCGCAAGGTATCGACACCGCTGAGGTTCTTGGTCCAATGGCCAAAGAAGTCGGTTTCGACCTTCAGACTGCCCCATGTCGTCCAGATAAACGGAAACGCCGCGACCACCACCCATAGGGCCGCAAAGCCGTAAATGAGGATGAGAAGGGCGAGTGGATGTTTGCGTGTCATTGTCTCTGCTCCCCCTCTATCGTGCTGCAACGCGGAAGTCGCGCCATGTGCGGATCAGCACGGGCAGCAACAGGATAAAGACCATCAGGATGGTCAGAACACTGGTCGCCGCCGCCGAGCCATAGCGCTTGTCGGCTTGCAGGACGAGGTGCTCGTAAATCAAATAGGATACGCTCTGCGCATTCGCAGCGGCTTGGAAACCAAAGATCGGCTCCAAAACGCGAAAGGCGTCCATGATGTGGATCAGCAGCACAAAGGTGATCAGCGGCATCAAATGCGGCAGGATAACATAGCGCAGGCGGTCAATCCGGGGCGCGCCATCGATCATGGCCGCCTCAATCTGGTCCTGGCTGACCGTTTGAAGTCCTGCATAGAAGACCACAAACGCAAACGGCGTCACGTGCCACACGCCATAGACGGCAATCACCGCCCACGTTGCTTGCGGACTGGCTCGCAGTGAAAAATCATCGGCCCAAAAGGCCAAACCATTGGTGATCGCGTACAGCAGACCGCCCGTGTTGTCCGTCATCCAAAACAGCACCAGCGACCCCACCAGCGGTGTCACGATAAAGGGAAGCAGGCTGGCAAAGATCGTCACACCCCGCAGCGGACGCCACAGATTATCGACAACCAGCGCCACGATCAGCCCGAGCACCAGAATGAACGGCGTCGTGATGATGGTGTAAAACAGGGTAAAGCCGATCGCTTTATAAAGGGGCAGGTTTAGGACCGTTTTGGACCAAAAATGCCCGAAGCCTTGGGTGTTTTCCGCCCACCCCGTCGCCAGCTCATCGCAGGCGAGGACAGAGCGCCCACAGAAAAAGTCCAAACCCCGAAAGATGTTTGGGCCTTCGACTTTTTCTATCGCGACGGTCTGCTCACAGCTGCGCACGCCCGTCAAAAAGTTGGTCGAGCAGATTTCCGACATCACTTCGATGTCTCGCGGTGGCGAGAACAGGGACTGGTATCCAACGCTGACCAGCGGCAGCAGGATAAACAGCACCATGGCCAGCAGGCTGGGCATCAGAAAGGCGAAGAACGCGCGATGAGGCATTGTTTGGATCTACCTGATTGTTCGGCAGCACGGAGGCTTTGCGGGACGCATTCCGCCTGTTTGTCTGCTGAATCTGGCGTAGAAGGGAGGGGAACGCCGAAGCGCTCCCCAACTAAAGTCTAAGCAGTGTGTTCTGCTTATTCAGCCAAAGCTGCGTTGTAAGCAGCAACGACGTCAGCGAGAGCTTGCTCAGCGCTTTCCTGACCGCTGAGGAACTCAGGGAGTTCAGCGCCCAGGGCTGTGTGCATCTTACCCATGTGTGAGTACATTGGGTAAGCTGGAACACCGTTACCAGCGGTTGCGAATACGCCAGCGGCCGCAGGAGTCGCCTCATAGCTGTCCATCATCCAAACGAACAAAGACATGTTGTCGCCTTTAGCGAGCATGTCGGCGTCAGCGGAATCAATGGCCAGAGCAACAGCGCGTGCGAGGTCTTCTTCAGACTGGTTCGCCGCGAAGAAGTAGCCGTCCCACCACAGCGTGGAAGCCGGTGTAGAACCGCCGCCCAGTGTTGGTGCGGAACCCATGACAACTTCAACACCCAGCGCAGCTGCGCCGTCGATCACCTTTTGAGCACGTGTGCCCCAAAGGTTAGCGATGCCGGCTGAGCCTTGCTCAAACTGTGCCTGAACAGCATCAGAGTTGAAGGTCAGGAAGTCAGGGTTCATGCGGGAGGAAAGCTCTTTCATCATGTTGAGCGTTGCGATACCCGCAGCGTTCTCGATGTTTGCTTCCGTGCCGTTGACGAACATTGGCTCGCCAGTAGCCTGCCACATGTTCACGAACTCTTCGCCCAGGTTCCAACCAGCAGCGTATGTGCCGGACAGTGGGTAGTCCATCAGGCCAGCGGCCTTAGCAGCATCAGCGAGTTCGAGGACTTCTTCGTAAGACGTTGGCATATCCATGCCAGTTGCTTCGAGGACGTCAGCGCGAACCATCAGGTGCTGAGCGTTTGCACCAACAGCAATCGCCACAACTTCACCGTCCTGCTCAACCTTCATCGAGGTTGGCAGTTCAGCAACGCCAGGGACGTTTGTGATGGAAGCAACCAAACCTTCGCTGTTCGCGGAAGTAAAGGTGCTGTTTGCACCCAATACAGCGTTGTAAACAGCTGGGTTTGCTGAGAGTGCAGCGTTGATCTTGTCTTTGTGCTCTTGGTCACGCTCCGTTGCAGCACCACATGCTGCGGATTCGTCTTGCAGAGCCTCAACCGCAGGGAATGCGGCGGACAAGATGGAAAGGCCTGAGCCGTCAACAGCACAGGCGTTGGCGTAGGATGCGCTGAACAGCGCAGCGGTGGTTGCCGCAAGGGCAATACGGGTCATTTTCATGTTCAATCTCCCTTTAGTGAAGCGCGCCAGAACCGTGATCGACCAAAACCAGCGCCGTTAAAGTGCTGGTTTGCCCGCTCACGTCTTTAATGACGCCCTATCCAGTCCGCCCCCTAAGCCGGGCTGAATTCTGTGATCTGCCTGTCGCCGCCGTTTTGCGGTCTTTGACTGTGTGGCGCGCCGGGCAGGAAATTTGTGTTACAGCCGCGCACCCGTTTCTGCGTCAAACAAGTGGCAAACCTCTGGTGTGATCGTGAAGCCAATCGGATCGCCGATCTCAGCGCGGAAATCCTTGGGTGCCTTACCGCTCAAAATCGCGCCATCGGCACGGATCGAGATTTGTGTGGCATCACCCAGCAGTTCCATGGAGTAGACCGTGGCTTTGGCATCTCCGCCGGTTTTCACGACTTCGATGTCCTCAGCACGGAAACCCAGCGTGACGGGCCCATCTTTGGCTTTCAAGCCTTCAACGCTGATGTTCGGGCCAGTGAAGGTTCCACCGCTGACCGAACCGTTTACAAGGTTCATGGCCGGCGAGCCAATGAACCCTGCGACGAAGGTATTGGCGGGGTGGTCGTAAATGTCTGTCGGCGTTCCAATTTGCTGGATTTCGCCTTGGTTCATCACGACAACCCGATCGGCAAGGGTCATGGCTTCGATTTGGTCGTGCGTCACGTAGATTGTGGTAACGGCCAGCTCATGCTGCAGATTCTTGATCTGCGCACGCGTCGAAACGCGCAGCTTGGCGTCGAGGTTCGACAGGGGCTCGTCCATCAGGAACACAGTCGGCTGGCGCACAATCGCCCGTGCCAGCGCCACGCGCTGACGCTGACCGCCTGATAGCTCTTTGGGAAGCCGATCGAGCAGATCGCCCAGTTCCACCATTTCTGCGGCCCGGTGGACCATTGCATCATGTTGATCCCGCGGAACGCCGCGAACCTTCAACGGAAAGCGAATGTTTTCGCGCACAGTCATGGTGGGGTAGAGGCCATAGTTCTGGAACACCATCGCCACGTCCCGGTCTTTGGGCTCAAGCTCATTGATCCGGTTGCCGTCCACAATGATCTCGCCATCGGTCGGCGTTTCCAGACCCGCGATCATCCGCATGGTGGTCGTCTTCCCGCAACCCGATGGGCCAAGCAGGACCAGAAATTCCCGATCAGGAATGGTCAGGTTGAAACTGTTCACACCGACAAAGGTGCCCCAGCGTTTGCTTAGATTACGGAGCTGAATTTCAGCCATAGCTTTCGCTGTGCCTCGTAGCATTGGGTTCGAATTGAAAGCCTAGACGCGAGTTTAGAGCCTTGGCAACTGATTCTTGAATGCGTATGCAAAAATTGTGAACGGACGACCCGTAATGACGGGAAACCGGCCTTCGACGCCGCGCCTAAGTCCGTTTTTCGACCATTTCCATGCCGTCGCTCAGGTCCACGCGTCCCAGATTCCGGGCCTTGTTGAATTCTGCCAGGCGCGCCAGCACGTCGACCCCCAGTTGGCGGTAAATATCCAACATGTCGATCAAGACCCAATTCTCGCGAATCAAGCCGTCTTCCATCCGCCAGAAATCCAGACTGCGCATTTCAATTTTCGTCCCCGATGGCGCGATGCCCAGCCAACCATCATGGGAAACGGTCAGACGCATGTTCGGCCAACCGGTTTCGCAGACATAATCACCCTGTGCGATGTAGTGCGAATGCAGATCGTACATCTCTTCGGACGCTTCACGGTCGCCGGTGGGGTCCACTTTGCGGTTCGGCATGCCGCGTAAGAAGGGGATCTGGTGCCAATGCCGGAACCCTGCAATGCCGCGCCCCGTGCCAATCCCCGCAGGACCGTACCAGTTCATGCGCGGGTGCCAGTATTTCTCCAGCTTCATCACGCGGGGGTCGGGGTTATCCGGGTGACGGCACAGGTCCGTTTCCATGCTCACCACAAAGTCGATCGCCGCCTGCCCATCGCCCGAAGCAGACAAGCCGTCGCCACTCAGCGGGCCGGGCGTGCACAGGAACGCGCCCAGTTGGGGGGCCAGCGGCCAAGCATTGGCCTGCATCATCAGTTCAGGCACATCCCAAATGACCTGCACTTCCGTAATCTTTCCGTCTTTAACGTGAAAGTACTCATGATAGCGCATGTGGGTCAGAATACCGGTCGGGGGAACGTTCAAGAATGGCGCAAGGTTGGTGCCGAGGTAGTTCCCCATGCAGCCGATCCAGTCCAACCCCTCCGCCGTTGTTCCCGCCAGCACGATCATATCGCGCCGCTCCATGTCCGGCATCGCCGCATGCAGTGGCAGCAAACACTGCTCAAAGAACGCGTCCGGCCCTGACAGTTCACCAAACGGGTGGAACACCTTAAACGTCGCGTCGGGCGCGAATAAATCGTCCATCACGGCCTTTACCGCCGTGGGTTCGAAGTCGGCCAGCGCTTTGCTGTAGGGCTTGAAAAAGGATTTCAGGCTGTCAGGAGTCATGGCGAGGGGGTCTCTTGGGTCTGGTGATGAGAGGATGCGACCATTCACCAAAATTGCTCGCCCAAGCCAACTCGAATATGGTGCAAGGTATTCAGAACTGATATGGCCCAATTCCCATGATACGACATCGACAGGTGGAGGCCTTCGCCGCCATTGTCCGCACGGGTTCAACCGTGGCAGCGGCCCGCAGTCTCAATACGTCCCAACCGACCGTTAGCCGTCTGTTGGCTCAACTGCGAGATCAGGTCGGTTTTGCCTTGTTCAACAACCAAAGCGGCAAGCTGACTTTGACCCACGAAGGCAAGCAGTTCTTCCGCGATGTTGAGCAGTTTCTGATGACCACGGAGGAGCTTGAGCGCCGCGCTTGGCAGATCAGGAATTATGGCAACAGCACCCTGCGCTTGGTGACAATTCCCTCGGTGAACCTGCATGTGGTGCCCGACGCACTGGCCGCCCTGCGAGCAGAGATTGAGAACTTGAGTTTTGGTTTGGTCCAAGCCGAGCATCACGAGACCAAGACGGTCGTGGCCTCGGGCAAGGCGGACTTTGGGATTTGTAATGACATCGTGCCCAGCGACAATTTCCATGTTTTCGGATCGGTGGATCTGGCGTGCATGCTTGCGGTGCCCGAAGGTCATCCTTTGGCGGAACGGGCCACGGCCCGTGCTGCTGACTTGGTGGGGCAATCGTTTATCTCTTTGGGCGATAACTTGGCCGATTACGTAACGGATCCAGAGGCAGGGCGGATCATCCGCGAAAGCGCGCAGAACTTCGCGTCGTTCTCGGCACCCGTGATTGCGCTGGTCGAGGCGGGTAACGGGATTGGTATTGTTGATCCCATATCTGCCGGACATTATGCCGGCGAGCGGGTGGTGTTCTTGCCTTTCGACCCTGAAGTCGGCTTTCCCGTAAACATTGTTTACAAAGAAGATACGCGCCTTTCTGGCGTTGCCGAAAAACTCTGTGACGGGATTTTGCAAAGCCTGCAGCGGCTGGAAGCCAAACTCCGGCGGTAAGGCTATTGCGCGCGGTGCGCCTCGTATTTCGCCCACGCGTCGGCGAGTTTCTCAACACTAAAACCCGGCTCCCGCGCTGGGCCGAGAATGAAGGTTTCCAGCGTCAGCAGTTTGTCGATGGCAGCGGGGAGTGTGGCGTACAGCGCGGGTGGAACCACCACCGCGCCGTGCAAATCGGCATGCACCAAATCGCCTGGTGCAATCTTCAGCCCAAAGACCTCAATCGGCTGACCGAAATCCACCACGTGAATGAACGCGTGACTGGGCCCAACGCCGCCTGCAATGACCGGAAAGCCCGGCTCTAAATCACCAAGGTCACGCATCAGGCCATTGGTGAGCGCACCGCAAAGGCCAATCCCCTTATGCACCGCGGTGTGAATTTCTCCCCACCACGCGCCTTGCGCTGCGTCGCCGTCGAGGTCTTCGACGACTGCGATGCTCGCGCGCGGTTCGTCGGCCATGTATTCGAAATACTGCATCCGCAAGGCCTTTACCGCGTCCAGCGGTGCGGTTGGCGGGGTGTTGCTGCGCAAGCGTGCCGTCCGGGCAAAACCGACAATTGGCGGCCCGGCGGGGTCAGAACTGTGCATGGTGCGCTTGGTAAATGCATCGAACCCACGCCCGCCCTGCGCAATTTCAATGGCGTTACAGATTGTGGGCGTATCGTACTGGCGAAGTTTCTCGATCAGGGCCGTGTGGTGCTCGGTATCGGTCATGTTTTCAGCCAATTCGCAATGATTTTAGCGGTTTCGAGCGGCGCTTCCAGTGTCGGCAAATGTCCCGCCGCGTCGATTTCTTGATGATGCGCGTTCGGGAGCGCCGCAACCATATCCGTATGGAATGACGCGGGGCAGATTTGGTCGCCTGCGCCGCGCAAGACGAGCACAGGATTTTCAAAGGCTGAGAGGTGGTCCAAACGGCTCGTGCGGCTTTGCAGCGCTTTGGTCTGTCGCCGAAACACGTCTTCGCCCAGCCCTTCAGCCATATCCCAGCACAAATCCAAAACCTCTGGCGCGTGATTGCCCGGGGCGAGGTAGAGGGGCAGTAAATGCTGCCACATGACAGCGCTCAAGCCGTCATCATCAAGCGCTGAGAGCAGCGCCAAACGCCGCTGTGTTCGCTCGGTCGTGTCGGCATGTGGGTTCGCGTCGAGAATGACGACCCGGCCAATCCGTCTTGGGGCCAGCGCGCAAAGTTCCAACGCCAAACCGCCCCCCATCGAAACCCCGATCAGGTCAAATTGCGCAGGTGCCCGTGTGAGGACGTCAGCGGCCAATGCCTGCCAATTGTCATGGTGGCTTAGGTCGGCTGTCAGGCAGTGATGGCGGGGGCCCAAAGCATCGACCACGGGCTGAAAAAGCCGCCCGTCGCACATCATGCCGGGCAGCATGAGCAGGGGGTTCAACGCGCAGTTTCCGTCTTTCCAGCCAGCAGGATCTGTTTCCACACCGCGACTTCATCATACACGGTCCATTCCCGGCGGATGCCGCGCGGACCAAACTCGAAATGGCTGATGGCCATGACGTGGATTTCCGCCCCGCTCGGTGCGCCCAGCGTGCCCCAGCCTTCGTGCTTTCCGGTCAGGTGCCAGCGGATCGCGGCGCGTGGGGGCATCATGGGGTCTTCGCGACCGATGGCGTGATCGATGCCAAATACCGCATTGGGAAGCGACGAGCGCAGGCCCAGCCAAAAGGCTTCAGCCGCCGCCGTACTGTGTGCGCTAACCCCGCCGGGATGTTCCAAATGACAGCCGCGATCATAGCTGTCGGTGACTGCGGAAAACTCTGCCTTCATCAGGCGGGTCATCATGTCCCCGGCGCGCTTTCCCCATTCACTGTCATTACCGCGCGACTTGTAAGCGCCCGGTTTGTCGTCTTGAGGCGAAAAGGGCCGTTTGGCGTGGGCAGGTCCGCCCTCTGCGGCAATCATCTGTGCCGCCATTTCGCGCGGATGCAGCCCAATCTGCCGCGCCATCGCACCAACGTCCCGCACCAGCCATTCTTCGTGTACGGCATTGGCGATGCAGTTGGTGTCGGCAATCGTCCGAAACCGCAGGCGTTTCCCGCTCGCGGGACCAAACATGCCTTGGTTCAGATGTGTCGCTTCGGAGATGATGCGGTGGGAGGAGAGATAGCCGTATTCCGAGTGCTCGGACCAAATCACGTCCTCACCAAACAGTTGGCGATCCGGGAATTCGTGCAACGTCTCCATCGTGTTTGTGATGCCAGCGCGGTTGCCTTCGCTGTAGCCCAAGGGCGTGCGGATTTTGATGTCTTTGGCATAGTGCCAATCGATCGCCGAGATCTCCCGACTTTCCCAAATCTGATAGGTACATTTCAGAATATAGTCGGTCAGATCCTGATATTTCTCGTCAAACCCGTGCATGAAAGGCACCCTCCATCGTGGCCGGATCGTCCGGCTTTCCGAGCCAGCGTTCAAATTCCTATTCTTTGACCTGCTATTCACTTTGGATATGCAGCGCGGTCGGTGATAGGTTTTCGTGTCGCAAGACTGTTTGCGTTCTGGACAAGCACACAAGGCTTTGGCAAGGACATTTTGCATACGCATGCAGACACTGCCCAATAAACGCGACCACAGCGCGGTTCCTTATTGAGAGCCGCAAGGGAGAATGACGTGGATTTCCAGCCTGCGAAGACGCTCGTTTTAGACTTTTACGACGCGCTCGATAACGCTTCAGCCACGCAGACCGCTGCGGTCATGGAACGCTTCTTGTCGCCCGATATTCTGTTTCGCGCCTTTCACCCGTTTGGTGAGTTGCGCGGTGATCCGGCGCACGTCGCAGAAACGGTCTGGACGCCGTTGAAAACCAGCCTGACGCGGATGCAGCGGCGCATGGATATCTTCTTTGCCGGCCAAAACAGCCTGACCGACCAGAGCGACGGCTCGGTCTGGGTCGCATCGATGGGGCATTTGATGGGCTTGTTTGATGCACCGCTGCTGGGCATTCGGCCCACGGGCAAAATCGGCATGTTGCGTTACGCCGAGTTCCTGCGGGTTCAAGAGGGGAAGATTGCGGAAGTCGCCTTTTACTTCGACTTGCCGCACCTGATGGCGCAGGCCGGGCAAAACCCATTCCCGCCGCAAACCGGCGCGCAACTGATTCAACCCGGCCCCCTGACACACGACGGCTTGCTGTTCGCGGACGCCGAACCAAGCGAGGGCGTGGCGACGCTGGCGGCGATCAATGCAATGATTAGCGATCTGGGGCAGTGGGACAACCCGTTGCCGTTGGAGGAGGAGCTGGCACAGACGTGGCAAGACGACATGCTGTGGTGGGGGCCAACAGGGGTTGGGGCGACCTATACGATTGAGCGCTACGCCAAGCAGCACTCCGGCCCATTCCGCGCTTCGTTTGCCAACCGCTCTGGCACGGGCCATGTTTGCCGGATGGCTGAAGGCGCCTATGGCGGCTTTTTCGGCTGGCCAAACTTTCGCGCAACGCACACGGGCGGTTTCATGGGCTTGCCCGGCAGTGAAAAGACCCTCGAATTTCGGGTGATCGATTTGTATCGGCGGGGCGAGGATAAGCTCGCCGAAAACTGGATCTTCATCGATATGCTGCACTTTATGCAGCAACAGGGCGTGGACGTGCTATTGCGTAATCAAACGACGTCGCTCTGACCGAAGACAGCTCGTTTTCTCAGCATAAATTTGATCCAGAAGATGTTTTCTCGTTGGACTGGAGTTGGATCAGATGAAGACGCTCACTGCGGAACAGTATGACGCTTTTTGGCGGGATGGGGTGCTGGTGGTCGAAGACGCCGTGACCCCCCAGCAACTGTCCGCCTTGCGCGCGACGTTTGACCAATGGGTTGAGGACAGCCGCCAGCATGACGAGGACTATGGCGAGACGCTGGACGGTCGAAAGCGCTTTGATCTGCAGCCCGGTCACAGCGCTG
>ENA-OQVM01000230-OQVM01000230.1-marine-metagenome-genome-assembly--contig:-NODE-230-length-93523-cov-24.494906_pt1 | contig 93523 bp, 80 predicted proteins | sample MGYA00237776_ERZ505498 | MGnify/ENA primary metagenome ERZ505498 (study PRJEB26159, sample SAMN06265151) | marine metagenome | isolation source: Helgoland LTER site | place: Germany:Helgoland, sampling... | reverse complement strand
ATGACATGGTTAACGCGGTCACACAGTCAGATGCTGCAGGAATGCAGCGTAGCATTAGCGAGGTAAGCGCCTTGCAAGACGGCGTGGCATTGGGGCTTGCACAGATTGGTACAGATATGAACGTGCTGGACTCGCAGCAAGTCGTACTTGAGGAGACGACCCTGCGCTTGCGCGGCACCCTTTCATTGGTAGAGGATCTGGACTACGCAGAGGCCATCACGCAGATGAACAAAGAAATGCTCGCGTTAGAAGCTGCGCAAAGCAGCTTTGCCAAGATTTCGCAACTCAATTTATTTGACTACATAAAATAAATTTCCCAGCAAGATTAAAGAAATTTGTACTGCTGACGAACTAAACGTTATGGTTAAAAAGATATTCGGAGAGCCAAATGACAACTGACATCATTGGTGCGCTAGGGGCCGGCTCCGGCGTCGATGTGAAGAGCCTTGCTCAGAGCTTGGTGGACGTGGAGAAGTTGCCTCGTGAGAGTGCGATTAATTCGAAAATTGATGATCAGGAGCGTCGTATTGCTGGGTATTCAGCCCTGATGCTCTCCCTGGCGACGGTTAAAACGGCATTCGAGGCGTTGAATGACGTCAGCGATTTCAATGCGGCGACGCCGAGCAACAGCGCACCCACCGTGATGAATGCGGTCACCACCACGGCAGCGGTGCCCGGAAACCACACCGTTGAGGTACGACAACTAGCGGCGTCACAACGTGACGCGAGCAATGCATTCGCGAGCACCACCACCTCGCTCAATAGTGGGGGTGCGTTCAGCATTCAGTTGACCCTGGATGCCAATGGTGCGACGCCCCAAGTTCAAAGTAGCATACGCGTGGCTACGGACACCCCTCAAGGCATCGTGGATGCGATCAACGGCGCGGACCAGGGAGTCACGGCACAGCTTATCGACACAGGTGACGAGACGACACCGTACAAGATCGTGTTGGCGGGTCCCATTGGCGCGGAGGGTGCCTTCAGTTACAGCACGGACGACGCGAGTGGAACCGCCCGCGCGGATACCTTAACGTTTCAAGCGGCGAGCGCCGATGGCACGATCAAGGTGGGTGGCGTGTCGATTGATGTGACTGAAGGTCAAACTGCCACCGAAGTTGCTGAAGCCGTTCGCGCGGGTCTTGCCGCAGATGCGTTCATTACAGGTGTAACAGGTCGCAGCATCACGACGGGCGGAACAGCGGGGACACTGACGCTGCAGTGGGCCGCCTCGGACGGCGCTGACCCCTCACTAACGTCATCGGACACCGGTACAACGGGTGCGACAGTGGCGATCACTGCCACTCCAACGGCATTTGTAGCTGGTGCTAATTTGGATGGTACGGTTGATCTTGACAACGCCAGCCTCAAGACAGCTGTCGACGCGATCGTGGTGGTTGACGGCTTGAGCGTGACCCGTTCGAGCAATGCGGTGGACGATGTGATACCCGGTGTTTACATTGATTTACTCGCTACCAATGTCGGAACGCCCGCAGACATCCGCATCACGCGAGACACGGCAGCGGTCAAAACAAACCTACAAGCGGTCGTGCAGGCCTATAACGACGCTATTTCCGATATCGACATCCTGACCGGGGATCGCACCGAAGACGAAGACGACTTATACAGCGGCTCCCTGCGGGGTGAAAGCACGGCGCGTCGAATTGAGTCGCAGCTGCGTGAAATGTTTATGGACGATTCCAGTAAGCCCGGTGAAACGCTCACGGCATTCCGCGACTTAGGCCTAGACATTGATCGCAATGGTGTGATGTCGCTGGATGAAACGGAGTTAGACGACGCATTAGCCAATAACTTTGACGACGTCGTGACGCTTTTTAGTGCGGACACCACCAACCAAACGCAGTACGGCATAGCGAGCAGAGGTATCGCTGGAGACGCGATTTTCGCGATCGAGGATCTTATTAGCACCCGCGGCACAATCATGACGCAGAGTGAAGGCTCGCAGGACCGGATTGACGATTACAAGCTTAAGCTCGAAGCGCTCAATATACGTATGGAGACCTTGTTGGCACGCTACACGAGGCAGTTTGGCGTCATGGAGAGCATGGTGGGTCAGTCAAATGCAATGCGCGATAGCCTCAAAACTACCTTTGAGGGAATGATGGCGATGTATACCAACAAGTAAATTCGTGCGTTCCGGTGTGAGATTTATGGCTGCGACGCCTGAGCACAAAAAATTAATTTAAAAAAAACTAAAGTAATCTCACTTTGGGTCGACTCTTAGGGTACTCCCCTATTTCCAGCATATGTTTGTTGGCAGCGAGGGGGCTGAAATGGAGTCGTTATGTCCTTGTCTGTTGATCAAGCACCCGTCCCACCAGTTGCCCAGCCTGGTCAGGCCAATGGCAGCCCTGCCCAGACAGGGCCACCGAAAATCGCACCAGTGGTCCGGGCTAAGGAGGTGCCGGTAGTGAAAGCGGAGCCTTTGGTAGACCCGAAGCAGCTTCGCGAGAATCTGCACGCGGCCATCGAAAAGCTGAACGAGCAGGTTGAAAGAAATGGCCGGGGTTTGAACTTCGTGGTGGACGAGAAACTCGGCCGGCCAATCATTACCGTGCTTAACACCGACACAGGGGAGGTCGTTAGGACGATACCTACCGAGGTCATCATCAAAGTCGCGCACGACATTGAAGATCTCAAAGGCCTCTTAATGGATCTGAAGCTGTGATGAGCGTAAATATTTTGCAATTCGGTTAAAGAACTATTTATAGACGCCGATTCATCAAATATCAGAGAGGGCTTTTAGCCCAACCTGCCAGGGATGCGTGAAGGGTAAAACACATTCACCGCCAGGTTCCTTAGCAGTTCAAGGCCCTCAAGGCAGCTGCTTTTTTGAAGACAACTCTTTTTCTTTTAGGAGAACACCATGTCAGTAATCAACACAAACGTTAAATCCCTCGTAGCTCGCGAAGCGCTTTCCCAAAACAACCGTGCAATGTCAACAGCCATGGAGCGCCTCTCGACTGGTAAGCGGATCAATTCAGCTGCCGATGACGCAGCGGGTCTAAGTATCTCTAGCAAGATGACCTCGCAGGTCCGAGGCTTACAAATGGCCGTCAAAAATGCGAATGATGCGATTTCAATCACTCAGACCGCCGAAGGTGCGATGACAGAAATTAGCACTATTCTTCAGCGTATGCGAGAGCTTTCCGTGCAGGCAGCATCAGATTCCAACGACGCCTCAGACCGAGTTACATTGCAGGCCGAGGTAACACAACTGTCCGACGAAATCGACAGAATTGCGACCACAACCCAGTTCAACGGCATCAATGTGTTGGACGGTGGATTTACTGATAAGCAATTTCAAATTGGTGCAAATGCTGGCCAAACAATGGACATCTCTGTGGGGAGCATGCAAGCCTCTGCGCTGGGCGTTGCGTCCAGCAGCGCCACCTCTTCGGTTTCGTCCGCTTCCTCTGCCTCTTCCGCATCGGGCGTTGTCGTTGTTGCCGAGGGTGCCGCAGCCACGGCAACAACCGCGAATTTGAGCTTTGGCGACTTGGCGACTGACCAGAGTTCCGACACAATTAAATTTACATTGACTGACAATGTCTCAGGTCTGACCGGGTCGGTATCCGCTGCGTTGGATATGGCCGATCCGTTTTCTCGCAACGACTTCGTAGACACTTTAAACCTAAGCCTAGCCCAGTCTTCGGTGGATACATCTGTAACCGGATTGTCCGCAGGTGCGGCCACCTTGAACACTACCTTGTCGACAAATTATGACGCCTTGAAGTTCTCTATTAAGGTCGGTGACAACGATACCGCGAACATAGACATCCTCGCGCGCTTGACCGAACTGGGCACGGTTGGTGCCGCTACGACACTTACAAGCATGGCAGCTGCCATACAAACAGACGTCAGGGCGGCATTCGGTGACACGGATAATGCAAGTATCACAGTTGCCGTCGCAGCCGCCGGTGACCGCCTCACCGTGACCGACGCAGAGGGGCGTGCAATCGAAGTGACGCAGGGCGCAGGAACTGGTTTCCTCTTTGATACAGACGCGGCAAATATGACCGCGCCTCTCACATCAGTCGCTACGTCACAAAACAATATTTCAGCTGCATGGAGTGGCGACGAAATCGTGCTGTCAAACTCCGCGGGTGGCAAGCTTACGGTGAACACCTTTAGTTCGGCCGCTACTACGACTTACATGACGTTCGCTCCAGCGGCTGATCAGAACTTACAAGTGCCCGACCCGGTTGTATTCGGTACCGCTGCGACATCCAACATCAGTGGAGATGACGCGGCGCTGTTTACGGGACGTGTTGAGGAAAGCGCGATCGCGATTTCGTTCTCTAACCGTACTATGGGTGGTGCTGAGGGTGTTGCTCAGAACTACACTTTTGCGCTGACCAACGGCGAGGGTGATAGCTACTTTAGTGCAACGTTCGATTTGGCGAGTACGGCATCTGACGCGGCTATTGCTACGGCTTTTCGAAATGCGCTTAGCGCAGGCTTAGCTGCGAGCTTCAACGATGCACAAATTGACATTGGAGAGTTTGACATTGAATTCTCTGGCAGCACACTTCAGATAACGAACAACAAAGGCCGTGCATTATCAGTAGAGGACTTTGCGTCAACCGCGGGCACAATAACGGTCACGCCGTTGAATGAGATAGGAAGTTCAGAGACTCTGGCGTCCACACAAAACTTGTTCTCAGAGACGCGGATTTCGTTAGGCTCTAACATCCTTGGCGTTAGTGTTGGTTCCTCCGGAGCAGGTTTCGCTTTCCACGTTGATGGCCAGCTAATGTACACGGCTGGCAATGCCCTTGCCCAAATAAATAACCGCGGTAGCGCAACAACTGGCGCGGCGTTTGCGACTGCTGTTCAAACAATGCTTAATGCAGCCACTGCGGTCACCTTGGCTATCGGAGGCGTGGCAACCTCTTCAACAATCGACGTGAGCACTTTCACGGCGCGCTTTGATGCTGCTACCAACGAGTTGGTGATTGCTGACTCTAAAGGTCGAGACTTTTCTTTCGGGCTAGCTGCCAACAACACTCTGCTCGGTACCGGACATGTATTGGCGGTAGACAATACACAGGCCACTGCGACCCGTAATGTTACGATTAAGACAGACATGGTTAACATCGTCCAGGGTGATGTATATGAAGGCACCGAGGTGACCTTGACGATGAATCAAGCGAGCCAGACCGTTGGTTTCAGTGTGAATGGCGTCGCGTTGGCTGCAACCGCCTATGATTCAGATGTCGCGTTTGGCGGCTCCGCGATGGAGATCGCAATGAATACGCTGATGGACACGCTTAATGCGGACTACATCGGACAGGCATTCGAGTACGAAGTTAATGGAACTGAGATCAAGATCTTGCACCGTGAGGGTGGCGACGTGTCTATCAGTGGGCTGACCACTGGAGGCGTAAATGATGATGCCTTCCGTCTGACAATAGCGGGCAAAACCACGGATCAGGGCGCGACGGTTATCGCACAACAAAACGACATTTATGCTGCTGCCGGCTCAACCGCCAGTGCACAGGGTGTTTTGGCTTCCGCAACTAGTGCAGATATTACCTTCTCGTCAGATGACATCTACTCAATGACCATCAATAATGGAACGGAGAACTATACGCTTTCCAATGCAGTATTGGATGTCGATAGCCGCAGCAGCCGCCAAGCTTTCGCGAACAGTTTGAACACGGCGCTGAGCGGTTCGAACATCACCGCAGCGATGGACAGCAGTGGTGTGCTGACTCTGAGTCGAGCGGACGGTGGCTCCGTGGGTCTTGCAAGCTTCACTTCTAATGGCAGTTCTACTGCAACGTTTACGCCGACAACGGGCCAGGGCGATGTTTACAGTTTGGCGGGAACTGGCAGCCTGTTGGATAGCAGCGTGTCGTCATCTTCCGCTGCGAGTAGCAATAGCAGCAGCAGCGGTTCAGTTGAGCAGATCTCTGTGTTGACTTCAGCCGGCGCTGCAGCTGCATTGAATACCATTGATGATGCTTTGACTTATGTAAACGCTGAGCGCTCAAAGCTTGGTGCTGTTGAGAACAGGTTGGGTCATACCATCGACAACTTGTCGAATGTGATTACCAATACCGAGGCGGCGCGCAGTCGTATCGTTGACACGGACTACGGTGTCGAAACAGCAGAGCTTGCGAGGGCGCAGATCATCCAGCAGGCGGCGACAGCGATGCTGGCGCAGGCCAATCAGTCTACACAGTCTGTTTTGTCTTTGTTGCAGTAAGCGCTAACTGAGTGATGAGAGGCCCCCGCGTATGCGGGGGCTTTTTTACTTTTAGACCTACGTAAATGTTGTAAGTTCTTTGTGAGTGCGCCGCTGCAAGTTCAATGCAATGCATTTAACCTGTAAATTATTAGTTGACAGAGGGATACTCACGTGCGCACGAGAATGCGCCTACCTGCCCGCTCACTTCTGTGGTTACTGATCAACAAGCGAGTAGCGCTGTGTGGATAGCAACATTATCTGCAACGAGAGTTGCTTTACATTGCATTACGCTCACACTCTCACCAGTTGCCTAAAGAGGCAAGCTGCCTAGGCAAGACCTCAAGAGCACCTCGTAGTTAGCCTGTCAAAAAAAACTGGCGCAGTACTTGCTTCACGAGTATCGTTGTTCTGTCATTTATTAAAGGTTACCTTGTGTGCGGCTTAAAGATGAACACAAGTTGTTCATGACGCGCCATCGTAGCCCCTTCGTCGGAGAAACTGGTCGTCGCACGCCTTATCGCCTCGCTTTGCTATGCGTATAGTTTGTGATTGCGTTTCCGGTATGCAGATTTTAGGCTGCGCACCGCTTGATGCCGCTCTTTTTCCATGCCTTTTTATTAGGGACTATTATCGGTATTGAATGAGATATTGATTCAACTTGAGGAAAGTCAAACATGAAAACTTTAAATAAAACGATGAATTTGAAAGAAAAAAAAATACTTTCCTTCATAATGAAAGCGCAAATCTCTGAAAAGAATTGTGAGTATGACAACCTCATAAAAATCTTAGAAAAAATTCAAGCATTAGACCCTGATCATTTGTGGGCGCAAACAAAACTATTTGTTACCTTTTACGAGTTGTCAAAATACGAAGAGCTTATTCCGCTAGGAAAAAAATTAATAAAATTAAATGCCAATATCAATGATATTAAATATTATTACTATTTAGGCGAGGCGTTTTTAAAAACAAACAGACTAACTGATCTCGAGTCGTTACTTGTTTCAATGCGAGAAAGATTCGACGTGACTCGACTCTCGTTACTACTCGAGAGCAATCTTGCATTAGCGAAAGGAGATGGTGATAACGCAGTCAAAGTGGCACTCAAACTGGTAAAATTTGATCCGACCTGGGCAGGTGGATTTAATAATCTAGGGACTGCTCTGTCAGATATGTCTATGTTTGAGCCGGCTGCGGTAGCCTTTGACACAGCGTTGAAATTAGATCCAACGAATCCAGACTGCGCGGTAAACCTCGCATATGTGCACGCTAAGCTGAACAGGCACGCAGAAGCGACAAGTCTTTATGAGGACCTGTTAAAACGCAGTGTGACAGATGCCAAGATTAAGACTGGCGCAATTAAATTCTTCCTTTCCTTTGAGCAATTCCAACAGGGCAACCTCACTGACGCTTGGCGAAACTACGAGGCGGGATTCTCCCCTGATGTGCGATTGGCGTCCAGAAGAAACCCCCCCAGGCAGTTTAAAGCACCGCTGTGGCAAGGCGAGCCGTTGGAAGGTCGGAGGCTTCTGGTATGGCGAGAGCAGGGCTTGGGCGATGAGTTGATGTTTCTTGCTGCTATGTCTGACCTGCTCGCAAGAGAGTCAGCAAACATAATTTTGGAGTGCGACAATCGCTTAGTTAGTATATTGCAGAGATCTTTCCCTGATGTTGAGGTTAGGCCACAATACTTTGATCCCTTGAGCATGCAATCAAAAGAAGATTACGAGTTCCAAGTACCTCTTGGTACCCTTGTAGGTTTGTATAGAAAAGATATCTTAGATTTCTCAAACGCTAGGCCTTACATAGTACCCTTGCAGAAAGATGTTGATGAGGTTGGGAGATATTTCAAAAAATCATTCTCAACCAAAATCAATGTTGGGATATGTTGGCGAAGCGGCACGTTAAACTTAACTCGAAATAAAAATTATACAAATTTGTCCGACTGGGCGGAGTTGCTAAGTAATCCCAATGTCAATATTATCAATCTTCAGTATGGGGACTGTGAAAGCGAGATACAGGCCGCCGAAAAGGCGCTTGGCATTCGCATACATCGGTGGCCAGACCTTGATCTCAAAAATGACTTCGAAGGTGTGTTTGCTGTGATGAAGGCGCTGGACGTTATCGTCACCGTCGGCACTGCTGTCTCTGCCATGGGACCTGCGGTGGGAACACCAACAATTCGACTCTCCCCGCCAAGCTGGAGTTGTCTGGGAACAGACGGCTGGCCATGGCTGCCCAACGTCCATCAATATTGGGCGGAGCCTGACGCTTCCGTTGCCGATCTTATCCCCCTTGCGCTAGCGAAAGTGAATGAATTCATTGCGGGGAAGCACTCTGAAAACGCAATAATTACCACGACCAGCGCTGCTGGCGAAGTGTAAGTGTCAACGCCTAGTTCCTACAAAGTAGCGCTTAGCCCTGCGTGGAAAGCGCGTTTACCGTGTATCTTGGACCTTGGAAGTGAAGTTGATTTTGGATTCCACCGGTATTGGTAAGGGCAGCTCTCGGATCGGGGGTACATACCCTGGTTCGTTCATAGCGTAAATAAATTTTGCATGGTCGCCAATTTATGAATATCTTATTTTTTCGCGGAGCGCAGCGTCGTATCTGTTTTGTGTGCTCACAAGTGCAGGGGGCAAGCGTGTGATTCCGTACGGTCATCAATCAATTTCGGATGCTGACATCGACGCGGTGGTTCAAGTTTTGCGATCGAAGTTTCTGACTCAAGGCCCGAAGGTTGAAGAGTTTGAGAGGGCGGCATCAGAGCACGTTGGTGCGCTTCACGGCGTGGCGGTCAACAGCGCCACCTCAGCCTTGCATATGGCGTGCCTCGCGCTAGGCCTCGGGCCCTCGGACTGGCTTTGGACTAGCCCGAATAGTTTTGTGGCGTCTGCGAATTGTGCTCTTTATTGTGGGGCAAGCGTCGACCTTGTCGACGTCGACCCGTTAACCTACAACATTTGCCCAAAAGCTTTGGCCTCAAAGCTCGAAAAAGCGAAAATACGGGGCTGCCTACCAAAGGTGCTCGTGCCCGTTCATTTTGCTGGACAGTCTTGCGATATGGCCGCCATTGGAGCCCTCGCGAAGCAGTATGGCTTCAGTGTCGTGGAGGATGCTTCCCACGCGATCGGCGGGCGTTGGCAGGGCCTGCCAGTTGGTGCCTGTCGACACAGTGACATAACTGTATTCAGCTTTCACCCTGTCAAAATCATTACGACTGGGGAGGGCGGGCTACTGACCACTAACAGTGCCCAAATAGCAGAGCGGCTGGTTGAATTGCGCAGTCACGGTGTCATCAAAGAGCCCTCAAGGCTGGAGCGTCAGGACCAAGGGGCGTGGTACTACGAGCAACAAAGCCTTGGCTTCAATTATCGAATGACGGATGTGCAGGCAGCTTTGGGTGCTTCACAACTCACTCGGTTGGATCAGTTCGTAAAGCGTCGTCATCAGCTGGCAGCTCGCTACGAGGATGGGCTCAAAGGGTTGCCGTTAACTTTACCGTGGCAGCACCCTGATGGTTATTCGGCCTTCCACCTTTACGTGGTGCAGGTGGCCGATGGCGCATGCCTTCAACGCCGTGAGCTTTTCGATGCTATGCGACAAGCGGGTGTGCTGGTGCAAGTACATTACATTCCAATTCACCTCCAGCCTTATTACCAACGCTTGGGCTTCACCCAAGGTGATTTTCCGAATGCAGAAACCTACTATGAACGGGCAATTAGCCTTCCCCTGTACGCTGGATTGAGTGACACGGATCAAAATTTCGTCATCACCGAGGTCCGAAGGCTGCTGCAATGAGATTAGCAATCGTGCCGGCGAGGGGAGGCAGTAAACGTATTCCTCGAAAAAATATCAAACCCTTCATGGGTAAGCCGATGATCGCTTATGCCATATCAGCGGCCCTCGAGTCGGGTATTTTCGACAAGGTTCTAATCTCGACAGATGATGACGAAATTGCTCGCGTTGCTATGTCCTATGGTGCGGAGGTACCGTTTATGCGACCGGCAGAGTTGGCCGATGATCATACTGCCACGGTGCCAGTGATTGGACACGCTATTCGCACGTGCCTGGAGTGGGGTTGGGATGTGGGTGAAGTCTGTTGCATCTACCCAGGAGTGCCATTTATCTCTAAGGCAGATCTCCTTGCTGCACATCAGCAATTGTTAAATACGGATGTTTCTTACGTCTTCCCGGTGACCGGTTTCCCTTCCGCTATCCAACGTGCTTTGCGCCGCCTTCCTGGGGGTTCGGTTGAACCTTTTTATCCAGAATATGCCGCCACGCGCACTCAAGACCTAGAGCCTACGTACTTCGACGTTGGTCAATTCTATTGGGGAAAAAAGGACGCCTGGTTGGCAGAACTGAATCTCCATATGAATGGAGCCTCTCTGGTGATTCCTGAATGGCGGTCAGTCGATATAGATACGCCCGCTGATTGGGAGCGTGCAGAATTGTTATATTCCCACTTGTCACAACGGGGGTTGCTGTGAACGTCGTGTTCCGAGTGGATGCCTCGCTGAGGATGGGAAATGGACACGTTATGCGTTGTTTAGCCCTCGCTGATGCTCTGCGTGAATTAGGAGCCAACTGTACCTTTATCTCTCGCGAGCACCGCGGAAACTTAGTGGATCAAATTGCAAAAAGTGGGCATAAGGTCCTGCCTTTGAGGCAGGATTATGAAGATATTGAGGTACAGGTCTACCCGCGTCATGCGTCTTGGTTGGGCGTGGACTGGCGCACCGATGCACAACAAACGATAGCGGCATTGGATGGTCAGCCCACCGACTGGCTGATCGTTGACCACTATGCACTGGAGAAGCAGTGGGAGCAGTGTATGCGGCCAATAGTCAGAAAAATCATGGTCATTGATGATTTGGCTGATCGCCCGCATGACTGCGACCTGCTTCTTGATCCGAACCTTGGGCGTCACGCCGTTAACTACGACCGCTTACTAATCCGTGACACGCTAACGCTCTTAGGTCCACGCTACGCGCTCTTACGACCCGAGTTTAAGCATTGGAGAGATTACAGTTTGGCGCGCCGAGTTCAGGGGGAACTGGAAAGGATCTTGATCTGCATGGGCGGTGTAGATAACGATAATGTCACCGGCGCGGTGCTTGAGGCGCTTGAAGTTTGCGAATTACCTAGCGGCTTACAAGTCATCGTCGTCATGGGAATTCATGCGCCATGGCTAGAGCAAGTCAGGGCGCAGGCAGCTAACATGGCTCGGTCGGTTCAAGTTAAGGTAGGCGTTGAAAATATGGCCGAGCTTATGGCGGACAGTGACTTATGTATCGGCGCGGCTGGAAGCTCGACATGGGAGCGTTGTTGTTTGGGGTTGCCTTCCATCCAAGTCGTTTTGGCGGCTAATCAAGAATACATTGCGCAAGCACTGGATTCGGTTGAGGCCGCAGTTTCGCTCAACGCCTCTGATATTCGCAACCAGTTGCAGGAATTTTTTGTATGTGACCAACTTAAAGTGCGGATGCAAGCAACGTCGAACTTGGCACGGCAGATATGTAAAGGACAAGGTGCGCAGATTGTCGCGCAGTTTATTGGGGGGGAGGCGCATGAAGATCACGCTACTTTGCAGTGACCCCAGTCACCCGGTAAATGGCTACTTGGAGGCGTGGGCACAGTCGCGAGCATCGGCCCATGAGATAGAGCTTGTGACGGCTAAGGCAGAGCTGGATGGCGGTGACCTGCTGTTTCTCATCTCTTGTAGTGAGCTCATCACGCCCGTCGAGACAGCCAAGTACGGTGTATCCCTTGTGTTACACGCCAGCGACCTGCCTAGAGGTCGAGGCTGGAGCCCTCATATTTGGGAGTTAGCGCGCGGTGAGGACGTTATTACGGTCACATTGTTAGAGGTTGAGGATAAAGTAGACAGTGGCAAGATTTGGAAAAAAGAAACTATCTCGGTTCCTGTACATGCACTTTGGGATGAGGTGAACCACTTGTTATTCGAGGCTGAAATAGGACTCATCAATTTCGCAATAAAAAACTTTCGTGACATTTCACCAACACCTCAGCCAGTGTGCGAGTCCGCTACGTATTACCCTCGTCGAACACCTGCGAATAGCCGCCTAGATGTCAACAAAACTATCGCTGAGCAGTTTAATTTGATCCGCGTATCTGACCCACAAAGATTCCCCGCTTATTTTGATTACTTGGGCCATCGATACCTGTTAAAGCTGGAGAAGATACATGAAAAATGAAATCACTATCGATGGGCGAAAAATCGGCCAGGACCATACGCCATATGTTATTGCAGAGATGTCAGGAAATCACAACGGTGAACTAAGTAGAGCACTTAGGATCATTGAAGAAGCGAAAATAGCGGGCGCCGATGCCGTCAAAATGCAGACTTATACGGCTAACACACTGACCTTAAAAACCGATCTACCTGATTTTCAAATCACAACCGGTCTGTGGTCAGGCTTCACGTTACATGACTTGTACGAATGGGCACATACCCCTTGGGACTGGCATAAGCCGCTTTTTGATCATGCCCGCAAGTTAGGCATCACGATTTTCAGCTCGCCGTTTGATACCACCGCGGTGGACTTGCTAGAGGACCTCAATGCACCAGCTTATAAGGTTGCCTCTTTTGAGGCTGTAGACCTGTCGCTGATAAAGTACGTGGCGACAACAGGGAAGCCAATGGTTATTTCCACTGGTATGGCGGACGCAGGGGAGATTGAGGACGCCATTGGTGCCGCTCGTGATGGCGGCTGCAAAGACTTGGCCCTACTGCACTGTGTAAGTGGATACCCGGCGCCAGCCCAAGATTACAACTTGTGTACCATTTCTGACATGATCCAGCGGTTTGGTCTGGTCACCGGCCTATCTGACCATACGTTGGACAACACGACGGCGATAACGAGCGTAGCGATGGGGGCACGTATCGTGGAAAAGCACGTCACTTTAGACCGTAAAGGCGGAGGGCCGGATGACAGTTTCTCGCTCGAACCCGAAGAGTTGCGTGCGCTTTGTGTCGGTGTAAAGACCGCTTGGTCAGCTTTAGGGCAAGTGGATTATGGCCTTAAATCCAGTGAGCGGGACAACATGAAGTTTCGCAGGTCACTCTACTTTTCTAGAGACATGCGGGCCGGGCAACTCGTGACTTCGGAAGATGTCCGGAGCGTTCGTCCTGGCTTTGGTCTCGCACCGAAGCACTTGGGCGATGTTTTAGGCATGGTCGTTAAGGTTGACGCACCATACGGGACACCAGTTTCTTGGGCCATATTGGCCCCCAAATAGTCGTGAGTTTTATGCCTAATCAGGTACTCATAATTGGTTGCGGCAATATCGCAGGTGGTTTTGACCAGCGTACAACCACCTCCCAATGGCCTTTAACGCAGGCAGGTGCGTTCTTGCGGCATGGTGGATTTGAGCTAGCTGCCTGTGTTGACCCCAACGTGCGAGCGCGTGACTCCTTCGCTGAATCTTGGCAGGTCGATAGGACTGCTGCTGATATCGCTTCGCTGCGGGCGGTACCGGGCGAGTTTGATGTTGTTAGCATTTGTTCACCCACCGACCTCCACTGCGAGCACATCGAGAGCGCTCTCGCTTTGCGACCTCGAGTAATCTTTTGTGAGAAGCCAATTTCTCTTAGTGAGCATCTGTCTGAACGCACCGTTCAAGCGTGTCAGGAGCAAGGCGTTTGTCTCGTGGTCAATTACACTAGGCAATGGGATCCCTCAGTGGCGCGGTTGGTCAGGGATGTCCAGCAAGGCGAGTGGGGTCGCATTCGGTCCGCTGCGGGTTTTTATAATAAGGGGGTGTTCAACAACGGTAGCCACCTTATTGACCTCCTGCATCGTATTTTGGGACCGCTACGGGTGTTGGCTGCAACAGCGCCCACCTATGACTTTTGGGACAATGACCCCACGGTCGCTGGGTTGCTTGTCAGTGTTGAAAATAATGTCCCCGTGAGCCTGAACCCCGCACATGCCAGCGACTATGCAATGTTCGAACTCGAACTGATCTGCGAGCGCGGTACGATTCGGATGTGTGATGGCGGCATGCATTGGAGCAAGAGGTATAGCGAGCCTGACCAACGGTTTTCAGGCTACCGAACGCTTGTGATGGGGGGCGATTTCGATGGTGGCTATTTGCAAGCAATGACCTTAGCCGTTGGGCAGATTAATGAATTCCTTCTTCATGGGCACCCAGTTAACAGTGGAGGTGCAAATGCGCTAGCTGTTCAAAAAATTTGTACTCGGCTTTTCATTGCCGCGACTCAATCAACACGCGACATAACTCAATAAATGAATATGGCTATTGCGAAACTGGCTCTGCTCGGCGGCTCGCCCATTATCAATCGACCGCTTGCTGGATTTAAAAGTATGGGAGAGGATGAGGTTGCCGCTGCTTCCGAGGTGATTCGGTGTGGTGTGCTCTCCGCCTATATCGGCGCGTCCGGCCCTGGATTCATGGGTGGAGTGAAGGTAAGACAGTTTGAAGCAGACGTTGCCGAGTATTTCGGCGTGAGGCACGCTATTGCTGTCAACTCTTGGACTTCTGGACTAATCGCCGCTGTGGGAGCGATCGGCATTGAGCCTGGCGACGAAATCATCACCACACCCTGGACCATGGCGGCAACTGCGACAGCTATTCTGCATTGGAATGGGATTCCGTTGTTTGCTGATATAGACCCTGAAACATTCAACATTTGCCCTAAAAGCGTTGAAAAGCTGATTTCTAAAAGGACAAAAGCAATTTTTGCGGTGGACATATTTGGCCAAACAGCTGATATGTCTGCGTTGCGTCGGCTCGCTGACGAGCATGGCATAAAACTGTTGTCCGATACGGCACAGTCGCCTGGCGCCCAAGCTGGCAAAGTTTATACGGGGACATTGGCTGATATTGGTGGCTTTAGTTTCAACTACCACAAGCACATACATTGTGGCGAAGGTGGCGTCGTAGTCACGAATGACGACTCACTGGCACAGCGGTTATGCCTGATACGCAATCACGGCGAAGCAGTCATTTCATCAAATGACGCTTCACAACTCAGTAACATGCTGGGCTACAACTTTCGCATGGGAGAGATTGAGGCAGCGATTGCATCGGTACAACTGACTAAGCTGGCGGAGCGCGTAGCAAGTCGCCAGCGCGTAGCGGCTGAGTTGAACTCGGCACTTTCGGAGTTGGAGGGGCTCAAGGTGCCGACAGTGTCCGAGGAAGCGACACATGCCTATTACGTGTACGGCCTTGTTTTGGATATTAAATCGCTTGGCGTGTCCCGCGATTTGTTGGTCCAGGCTCTTCGCGCAGAGGGTGTGCCTGCGATCATGTCCGGTTATCAGAACGTACACCTTTTACCAGTGTTTCGAAACAAAATCGCTTACGGAACCAAGGGCTTCCCATGGACCTCCCCTTACTGCAGCACACACATTCAATATGCGCCCGGGCTGTGTCCAATCGCGGAGGAGTTGCACAACGAGACTTTTTTAGGCCTTGGTATTTGCATGAACGAGTTACCGTCAGAGGACGTGGCGCTTATTGTCGATGCATTTCGCAAGGTGTGGTCTCAGCTTGCCGCGCTTAAGTCATGGGTGAGATAGCGCGTATGGCGCTGTCTACGTTGTGCAGGCCGTGTTTCGGGCGAACAGTGGTCGTGCGACCTTTTCGATCCTCAGATATAACACCGACGTATGTCGGCTGGCTCAACGACCCAGTTGTTGTGCGCTTCAGCAGTCAGCGTTTTCGTCATCACTCAGTGGCCAGTTGTGAGGCGTACCTGGCATCATTTCAGGACAGCTCCAACCATTTTTTGGCTATCTGTGACGCTGCCTCACACGTCATGGTTGGTACGATGACCGTCTACCGTAGTGAGTTGCACGGTACAGCGGACGTTGGGGTAATGGTTGGAGACACTCGAGTCTGGGGGAAGGGTGTTGGTTTAGACGCTTTTGGTACGGTCCTCAGCGCTTTGGAGGGCAGCGGTTTAATTCGCAAAATCACAGCTGGAACGCTTGCATTTAATGTCGGTATGGTCAAAATCATGGAGCGCTCTGGTATGCGCCACGAGGCAACGCGTAGCGCACAAGAGTTGTTGAATGGCCAGCCTGCTGACATCGTTTACTATGCCAAATTCTGTCACTCCTAGGATTAACGGGCCAATCGCAGTCGTTGCGCACGACGCTGGCGCAGCCAATCTGATTCTCGCTTGGTTAATTGTTTGGAAGTTACCTGTACGCGCCTTCATGCAAGGGCCAGCAAGGCATCTCTGGGAAGTTGCGTTTCCGGATAAACCTCTTTGCCATTCCTTAGACGAGGCGATCGATGGAGCCAACACCCTAATTAGCGGCACTGGTTGGGCTTCCACCTTGGAGCATGATGCGCGGACTAATGCAAAAGCACGTGGTCTTCGGGTAGTGGCCGTTCTAGATCATTGGGTAAATTATCGTTCGCGCTTTGAGCACGCAAGCGGCGCGCTTTGGCCAGACGAGTTTTGGGTTGCTGATGAATTTGCCATGTGCATAGCGCGGGCCACTCTACCCGCCCTGCCTATCCGACAGTTTGAAAATATGTACCTGAAGTCACAGGTTAGTCGGATAGTCGCGGGACCAGGCGATGGCTCACTCTTATATGTTCTTGAGCCAATTCTCGAGCGTTGGGGGCGCAAGCAACCTGGTGAGTTCCAAGCGCTTAACTACGCACTTAGCCAAGTAGACCGCCTGCACCCTCAAGGCGTTTCACATATTATGCTCAGGCCTCATCCGTCTGAGCGCGCAGCAAAGTACGCGCACTGCCTGGATTTTGATCCTCGGATCCGCCTGGACCAATCCTTAGATATTGCGCAAGCCCTCAGTAATTGTGATGTGGTGGTAGGGGTGGAGTCGTTTGCCCTTACCGTCGCGCTTGCAGCGGGGAGGCCAGTCTTTAGTAGCTTACCCCCTTGGGCGCACGAGCTCCGCTTGCCTCACGAGGGCATTCGGCAAATCCGACTCCTTAGCGGCGCGCGGCACGCCGAGGATAGCGTCTAAATACCAGTTAGCGGTAAGCGTAAGCATAGTAGGCCGCGTGTATTTGGCCAAGCGACATTTCCCTGTGTGTGCGAGGAAAGCCAACTCGATTAGATTCTATAAAAGTGACAGCGCAAATCTTAGCAGTACGTTCCCATGCTTCGTGGCTTAGACTCTGCGGGATCACTTGCATGGATCACTTTAGAAGCCTAATTTACCCCTACGAGTTGGACGAAGACGCCCCCTTGGTTAGATGCCGCTTTTCCGCCGGTACATCGCTGGGCAGGCAGCCTGCTGTTCGACCCGGATATGCTTATAGGGACCATTGGAAACGTGACCGCGTCCCTAAGGCTTAAAGCCTCGCATGCGGTGAGTGACCGCAATATGGCCTGCCCGGTCACCAAGGCTTTCGAAATGGTCTTCCCCCAACTCAGTAGACAAATAGGATATCAAAACTGAAATGGAGGTGTGTGAATGCCACGAACAAAATCTGCCTTGGAGTTTAAGGACGAAGCCGTTAGGCAAGTCATCTATGGAGGCCACCCTGTGGTTGATGTAGCCAAGCGGCTTACGATTTCAGAGGGTGCCTTGTACACATGGGTAAGCAAGTTCAGGAAAGCGGATGCGCCCGTAGCGGCCTATCTTCAGGCGATGCAGGCCGAAGTGACTAAGCTCAAGCGGAGCCTACTTTGCCAAGTAGTCCGGGTGAAGTACGCATTCATACAAACACATCGCCGCGAGTTTCGTCTTGCTAGTATGTGCAGGGTTCTGAGAGTTCACCGCAGTGGCTACTACGCTTGGCTGCATGAGCCGTTATCGCCAAGGGCCAAGGTAAATGTTGTGTTGACACCGCGCATCCGAGAGTCAGTTCCAATATGACCAGCCCGACCAGGTATGGGTGACGGATTCCCCGTACATCAGCACGCACGAGGGGTGGAGTACGGGCGCGCGAATGCAAACAGTCCTGGTGCTGGATGCGCTCATGATGGCGGTGTGGCGCAGAAGGCCCAAAGCGCGCGTCATCATTTATTCGGATCAGGGCAGCCAATTTAGCAGCGATGAGCTCAACCATTGGTGCAAGGACAACCGATTGAGCCCAAGTAAGAGTCGCCATGGAAATTGCTGGGATAACGCGGTGGCTGAATCCTTCTTCAGCAACTTGAAAAGCGAGCAGGCCAAGGAAAGGGCTTACAGCACACGGGCTGAGGCCAAGTCAAAAATCTTCAGTTATATCTAGGGTCTCCATAATCGCATCCGACCCCATAAGCATCTGGATCAACCCAGTCCCCTAGAGTTCAAGCGAAAGCATCAAACTATGCCGTGAAAAAAGTTTACAGGTTTGGGGGAATGCCATGAATTTGCCAGGCTGGATGAACAGCCGCCCCTTGGCCAAGGATTACCAGCACCTGGCTCCACGTAAATATCGACTTCCTAATCACTTTTTTTTAAAGCAGCGGAGATCTCTATTGCCCGGTCGCCTGTTTTTTAGGAAGGTTTGCGTGTGAACTACACCTTTTCTAATAAAAACCAGGTGATGTCATCTTGTGCAAACTTTGGGTCCCTATGGTAAGAAAAGCCGTAGTCACGAAGAATTAAGTCGCTGTACTTATCAAGTAGTTCGCCCGCAAAATCTCGTTTAAACAGTCGATCTTGATGCCCTCGATAACCTATGGCAACTGGCGTTGGGTTGTAGTACTCGCAGACTAAAATGTACCGATGTGAGCACCTGTACAGCCTGTCGTATATGTTCTGTAGCTGATCTGGATTTACGTGAATCAGAACGCCTTTGATCAAGCTAAGGTCAGATGTCTCCTGTGGTTCAAAATCTAAAATGCTGGTTTCGAATGTGTTTGCCGCACCCACTAGCTCTCGTAAATGGGACGCAGCCTCTGCATTGATCTCGATACCACGCAGCGAAATCTCAGGTAACAGGAGTTGTAGCGCCCTCAGGTTCATTCCCACGTTTGCACCAAATTCAATACAAGACTTCAGTTCCTGTGTGGCTTTGAGCGCATTTGAAAAAAAGGCCAGATTCGCCGAGAGGTAATCCGCACTGCGATTGCGCTCGATGTAATCGTTTCCGAATTCACCAGCCCAGAACGCCTCCTGCTCTGTTCTAAATTTCATGTATGTTCTCCTGAGTGTTGAGGGGATACCAATAAGTTACGAGTGTGGTACCGCAGCTGGGTTGGTATCAGCCTTAGATTGGTGTGAAGTTAGGGTCGATTTGCTCTGTAATGAGTTGACGAATTTGCGGGATCGATAAAAAGTCTGGATTGGTTTGGGAGTCGTAAGAGAAGCCGTCGGCTACGCTGCTCCCAGCTCCTTGGGACTTATACCTTTGAAGCGTGAGCTGATCTGGGCTCGTCAAGATCGCGTAGTACGGCCCAAGATCAATAGTTTGCGCACTGTCGCTCGAGGTGATCATTGTTTCGTGCAGTTTTTCACCAGGGCGCATGCCAACCGTAGTTGGCGTTATGCTCGGGGCGATAGCCTCGGCAACATCAGTGATGCGGTATGAGGGAATTTTGGGAACGAAAATCTCGCCTCCCAACCCTTTCTCGAGGGCCCACAGAACCATTTCCACGCCCTCAGGCAGCGAGATGTTGAAGCGAGTCATTTCGTTGTGTGTGATGGGGAGCCTCCCTAGTCTCGCCTGGTTGAGAAAAAACGGTATGACCGACCCGCGACTGCCCATGACGTTACCGTAACGCACGACAGAGAAGCGAAGGTCTCGCGCGCCCTTTATATTGTTCGCTGCGGTAAAAAGCTTGTCGCTGCAGAGTTTGGTTGCACCGTATAGGTTGATAGGCGCAGCTGCCTTGTCGGTCGACAAGGCAACCACTCGCTTAACGTCAGTGTCTAAGCAGGCGTCTATGACATTTTGCGCGCCGATGACGTTTGTCTGTATAAACTCAAACGGGTTGTACTCTGCTGCGGGCACTTGCTTTAGTGCGGCGGCGTGTACGACCGTATCGATGCCGTGCATCGCGCGCCGCAGTCTCTGAGCATCTCGTACATCGCCGATGAAAAATCGAAGCGCCGGATATTGTGCTTCTGGGAACTCCTGCTGCATTTCAAATTGCTTCAGTTCGTCGCGACTAAAAATCACGAGTCGCTTTACATTGGGGCAGCGATCCAGAACCGTACGAACGAAGGCCCTCCCAAACGAACCCGTGCCGCCAGTCACAAGAATGGATTGGTCACAAATATTGAAATCAGTGTAAGTGTTCATAGGAGCAGTTTTGGGGGTGTCGGAATGTGTCATTATGAGGAGAAGACAGCACGTTTTATGCCAAGTAGCCTTCTTCCGCCCTGCTAAATATTTGCCGAGTTTGCCGCAACAGTACGCGCGGAGTCACAGTGCCGTGTGGTGTGCTGCTGCGAAGTGATCCACTCATGGGTAGCCGGTCCGGAGGTGTCGAGAGTCGGTAGGTTAAGAGTTGGCTGGTGAAATGTCGATTTGCGCCATTAGTATCGTTTTCGCAGAACAGCACCAAAGACGCGAGTGCACTGACCCCCTAAAAAGCCGGGACCATAATATAGGCGTAGTGCAAACATTTTTTGGAGCGCTGTGGTTTCTACTTCGCGTTGCCATTGGCACGTGTTTTGCTTGATGCCTTGTGTCGGTTGATTGTTAGACCCATACAAGGAGAACACCATGTCCCGCTTAGTAGAAGCATTAATGAAAGAGGCCAGCTTTGGCCGTATGTTGAGCGATAGCTCTGTTGCCCGTTTTTCACCCGCAGAGATGCGTGAGGCCATTCAAGAGTTGGTTGGCGAAGACCGTTTAGATATGGCCAACGCCTTGGTTGAGGCCGGCTTGGCCCTTCACCCCGAGAGTGACGACGTCTTGGCCATTGCCGCACTCGTAGCCATGGTCCAGCAAGACTGGGTACAAGCCATTGAGCTACTGACCAAGTTGATGTTGGTTCAGGACGGCAACGTGCAGCCCTTTACCCACCTCATGCTGGTACGCGCCCTGCGCTCTAACCTAGAGCCCGCCGCGGCGCTACAAGCCACCTTTACGGGTCTCATTCAGTACCCCGACCACGCCGAATTGTTGGCCGAGCAGGTTGCGCTGTTTGAACTGGCGGGTGTGCCCCATGGCGAGGTGATGGCCGATTAGTGGGTGGTTGCCTAGGCCCTCCAAATAAGGAGAGCCTTCCAAAATAAAGCCAAGTGCGCCACAAGCCACTTGGCTTTTTTACTTATCAGACGTTAACGCAATGCCATGTTTTATATCAACTTATTGGGTGCTGTCGGAAAAACGGCAACTTGTTGCCCACTTGCCGCTGTGCAAGTAGCCGCATGGCAAGGTCTTGCCAAGCGCAAAAATATTAGCCCTTAAGTACTCTTTAAAACAAGCAAATTGGCGAGGTTTGCCAAGTTATCCACGTAACCGCTTGGGTTTGCTATCTTTTTTAAAGTTGGCACGGCTGTTGCTTATCGAAAGCATGAAGAAATTCTTTAGTGCGCTTAACCATAGGGGCACCAGAGATCTCAAAGGTTAAAACCAACCCAAAGCCGTGAGACGGCCAGGAGTTAAAAATGTCAGTTATCAACACAAACGTTAAAGCGCTTTATACCCAAGCGGCCATGAAGGTGTCAGGACGAGAGTCCACGACGGCGATGCAGCAGCTATCAACTGGTAAGCGTATTAACTCCGCGAAGGACGATGCGGCCGGTATGGCGATTGCAACGCGAATGACACAGCAGATTCGCAGTCTGAACCAAGCTGTTAGAAACGCGGGCGACGCCATATCGTTAATCCAAGTGGCCGAGGGCGCGACGATGGAAATGTCTGACATGCTCCAGCGAATGCGCGAGTTGGCTATCCAAGCGATTAACGATACCAACGCCGGTGAGCAGCGTGGTTACCTTGACTTGGAATTCCAGCAATTGAAGCAAGAAATCGTTCGCATCGCCGACACCACCGAGTGGAACGGGTTCTCTATCCTGAATGGTGAGGTAGGGGAGCGGGTTGGCGAGCGCCCCGTATATAAAACCACTGCCCAAAGCGAGTTTGGCCAGGTCATGATTGATCCCACCACCGCACGCACAGTTACGGGCGCCGATGCGGGTGAGCAACAAACAGTAAAGTTTACCGGGCCGGCATCGGCTAGCGGCATAGTGAGTGTTGGCGGGGTAGATGTCAACGTCGCTTCAGGCGATACCGCGGCACAAATTGCAGCAAAGGCGAAGACGGCGCTGGAAGCGAGCAGTACCTTTGCCGCCAATACAAATCGCAAAATTACCGTCACCGCAGATACGCTCAGCATCGTTTTCCCATATGGCGAGAAGGACGTGCCCAAACTGACAAGTACGGTCAGCGCGGGCCTCACGGGTGTGACGGTTGCACTGAACCCAGCGGCAGTGACAGCGGTGGCGCAAATAGACTCAGTCGCACTGACTGGTACGGTAGGCGTGGGCGATAAGGTTGCCCTCACAGTGGGCGGGAAAAAACTTGAGGTCACAGCGACGTCAAGTGACAAGGCAGTGCTTGCCACAGCAATCGCAGACGCCTACAACGCGTCCACCGATGACGCCCATACGGGTGTCACAGCGACGGTGGGCAATGGGAGTGCGACCAAGGTTACGACAAATGACGCAGCGGATGTATTTACATATACGTTTGCCGACATCACAGCTAATCAAACCGTCATCCTGGAGGGCTTAACCTTTACAGCGGGAGCCAGCGGCGCAAGCAGCGCGGACTTGGCATCGGCGTTCGCCACCGGTAAAGCGGGCACGTTTAGCAGTGGCGCCATTACCGGAACCTTATCCACCAACTTTGCCGTGGAAAAAGTAACAGGTAGCGATGCGATTACATTAACAGAGGTTGTGGCAGGCACTGATGCGGTAGATACCACTGGAACGGCTGCCGCTATTATCGTCGTTAAGACAGCAGCAGGGGTTGCTGCAAACGCGACAACAACATTTACGCTAACTGACAAGTTTGTAGCGGGCCAGACTGTCAGTATTTCGCTCGATGACATGCCAGCTACTGCAGGCCCGGCTGTTTCGTATACAGTGCTGGCGGCGGATATCGGGTTGACGGACGCGCTTACCAGAACAAACGTCGCAACGAAGCTCGCAGCTGCTTATAACGCGTCGACTGACGCCACGATTGCCGCTAATACGGCCCTCGCATCCGGCGATACCATCAAGTTGACCGCGGACGCAACCGGCGCGCCCATCATTGCCACTTTTAACGCGGCACCGGGCGTAATTAACTTAACGGCTGACGTGGTCGGTACGCCGTTCACGGCTGCAACCGCAGCCACACGTGCTGTCGTAGATGCGGGAGGGCTGGTCGCAACCCGCGCGGCACAGCGAGTAAATGTGGTCGCCGATGAGCCAGCTCCCAACCGGCTGGAGGCTGTCGCGCAGGTAGATGCAATAAAAATTGGCGGTACCATTGGTGCCGGTGGTGTCGTCACCGTTACAACCGGCGGAAAGTCCGTGAACGTAACGGCACTTGGAAGTGATACCGACATACTCTTAGCGACACGCGTGCGAGATACGTTCAACGCCTCCATTGATCCCGCGCACACGGGGATTACGGCGGCGCTGGGTACAGCCACGGTGGCGGCGAGCACCCCGACACCAAACGTTGTGGGTGTGGTCGATGTGCAAGAGACAGCACTGCAGGACCCTTTTGTAGCTGGTGACAAATTCACTCTTGCAGGTTTAACGTACACGGCCACAGGCACGCCGACTGCCGCTGAGGCTGTCGCGGAAATTGTTGCGTATGCAACCTTTGGTACAGCAGGTGCTAAGGGGACCATCACCGGGACGCTCACGTCGGGTTACTCTGTAGGAGCGAAAGCAGGCGCGCTTGGCACGCTACAGTTCACTGCTACTGCCCCCGGCGCAAAGGCCCAGTTAGCAGCGACTAACGAACTAGACAACGCCGGGGCCGGTAAACTCACGGTTGCGGGTGATTTAAGTACCACCACTGGCGTTACCGCGGTGGCCCAAGTCGACAATATCGCATTTGGTAATGAGTTTGTCGTCGGGCAACAGGTAACGTTGACGGTAGGCGGCCAACCGTTGTCGCCACAATTCGTAGTCAAGCCTGAGCACATGGGAGCAACGGCTGCCGCAACCAGGACCAACGTCGCTACGGCAATAAAGGACGCCTTCAACCTTTCAACCAATGCGGCGCATACCGGGATCACGGCAGGCGTAACCGGTTCCGGCGTATTGACCCTGACGGCGGATGTGGCCGGTACGGCCTTTACGGCAACGATGGTGGCAGAAACAGGTGTTCTTAGCTTCACCGCCGATACTGCGGGGAAGCCCTTCACAACATCTGTTGCGACAACGAGCACAATTACGGCGGCGTTGCGTAACACGCAACCAAACGTAGAGGCCGTGAGCGGCGAAGCCGTTGTGAAGACGGACGAGACTTTTAGCAACAACGGCAAATTTTTGCGCAGTGGTGAGTTGAAAATTTCCCTGAGCAACCTCGGCGTGGTGACGAGCAACTTTACCACTACAGATCGCAAGGTGTTTCCGCTCACTGGTGTGCTTGACCAAGCCGCCGGTACGGTCACGTTCCAAGCAACTGGCGATAACAGTAAAATACTTTCCGACGTCCTAACCTACACATTTAAGAGCAATAACGGTAGTGCGGTGCCGCTTGCCGGACGTAGCTTGGTTCTGGACGTCGCTGTAACTGGCTCGATACCAGTGATGGGCACCGGGGATCTGATCATCAATGGTGTCACCATTAACTCCTCTTATGCGGTGGATGACGCACTCTCGCCACCAAACAATGCCGCGGGTAGCGCTATCGCGAAGGCGGCGGCTATCAACCGGGAGACGGCAGCGACTGGCGTTAACGCCGTGGTCAACACAAATACGATGACCGGTGCGGCCCAATCGGGTACCGCAGCAGTGACGGGGCGTGTGGTGATTAATGGCGTGACCTCGCCAACGTTCTCCAGCATCATGAACAATTTACGGGCATCACGCGCTGCGACAGTTGAGGCAATTAACCGCATCAGCGACTTGACAGGTGTGGTTGCTGTGAACAGCAACTCGGAGAGCGAGGGCATAGCCTTAGTCGCCAAGGACGGTCGCAATATTGAAATCAGCTTCGATACAAAAGATGCGGCAGCCGACTTCTCTGCTCGCACTGGCTTGCGTGAAGGCGTTCAGGCGGGCACCTACTCGCTCGAGTCTAAGGTCGAGGGCAAGGTAGTCATCTCAAGCTCCGCTACCGGGAAAATACAAAACGCGGGCCTCACCCTTGGAGACTACACCAAGAACGAGTCAACTATGAGCACAGACGCACGTCCTGCAGTTGCTGGAGGCAAGTTGCCCGATGCCCTGGGAACGGGTGACTTGGTGATCAATGGTGTGCCGATTCGTGGCGCCACCGCGGCAGACGACAAGTTTACAGAGGCGTCGGCATTGCTGACTACCAGCAACGTCTCAACGGGCAGTGGTGTTGCGCTTGCAAACGCGATTAACGCTAGCAGCGCCCAGACGGGCGTTACGGCGACAGCGAACCCAGTGGTTGCACAAGGAACGACGACCACGGTAAAGGCCGCGACTCCTGACGGATTTAAGTCACTATTTGTTAACGGCGTGGATGTGCGAGTGGATTTCAAGTCTACCCAAACAGCCAGTGAGCGGGTGTTGGCAGTTGTAAACGCGGTGAACCCGTTGACGGGGCCGACCGGCGTGACAGCCAGCGCCAATTTGCAAGGCGGCGTGACCTTCAGCACGCTGGATGGGCGCAACCTATCGGTTTGGTTTGATGACACCAGCGTATCTGCTGCTGAGTTCGGCTTGGCGCTTGCAAGCGGGGCGAATGCTCCGGGTGTAACGGGTAAGTCGACATCGCCAACACTAGCCAACGCTTCCACGTTGTACGGCGGCGTGACCTTCCACTCTGACAAAGCCTTCACGATTGAGCCAGGCGGTAACGGCTATGGGCCTACTAGCAAGTTCACCTCTCTTGGCCTGACGGAGGGCACGTTTGGAGGGGTTGTCGATGCGGCGACGACAAAGATGACGCCACCAAACACAGGACGGCTGAGCTTCCACGTCGGCGCAAGCGCCAACCAAACGATTAGCATTGACTTATCAGATTTTGGTGATGGCGGCACCATCACAAGCGAGATCACAGGCGATGTGTTGCTTTGGGACTCGGATAAGCGGGTTAACCGTATTGATACCGACACAGCAGCAGCAGCGACGCTTGCGAAACTTGATTTGGTGATGGACAAGGTCAACGGTACACGCGCCACCATGGGTGCGGTGATGAACCGCTTGGAGCACGTGATTGATAACCTCATGAATGTGTCCATGAACACCGAGGCATCGCGCAGCCAGATTGAAGATGCGGACTACGCAGCGGCCTCTACGGAGTTGGCACGCACGCAGATCATGCAGCAAGCGGCAACATCGGTGCTGGCCCAGGCCAACGCGGATCAGCAAAACGTGTTGAAGTTGCTACAGTAATTGAGGGGGCGCTAGCCTTTTGAGAGTTTAAAAGGCGCATGGATCGAGAGATCTGTGCGCTTCTTTTTTTAGCCAGAAAGGCGCAGGTCTTAGCCGCTAGGTTGCAGCTTACTCTTTGGGCGTTGGGCCGCCGTCGCGGCAGACCGCAAACACAAAATGCTGTGAGCGATTGGCGACAATGTATTTGCGCTCCTTCTGGCAGCTATCCAGAGAGGCAAATTGGAACTCCCCTTGGGTGCCGCATTGGCCCATAACCAGACCGTAACAAAGAACTAAGGTAGCCATGTTGTTTAATATGAGTCAAAAGAGTTGTGTAGCAAATGCGCTCACTCAACGCGATGTATCCCTATTTTGCCAAAGGCAAAGACACCCTCGCGTTGCGTGCTCCTTCATAATCGACAGTAGTTTGTAATAGTTGAGTAGGTTTTCTCACCAAGGCACCATGTCTACCCCACACACGAGCAAAAAAACGAAACAGAAAAAGCCCTGCGTGGTTTGCTTTCGGATACGTTATTTTCTGATTTTTTCTGGGTTGATCTTGATCCTGCTGTGGCTGCGCCCTGACTGGCGTTTGCCACCGGGCTACGATTACGCGGCCATTGTGGGCGATTTGTTTTTAGCCGCTTTCCTTGTGGTGTTGGCGTGGAAGTGGCTGGTCTATCGACGCAGTCTCAAACAGCAGCAGCCTGATGCGCAGGTATCTGAGGAGCAATCCCGTGCGCAGCGCTTTGAGGCCTTACGCCAAGCCGCTGATGCAGCAGAACGTGAGATCGCAGCAAAAAATCGCGATGAAGCAGGACCTCGCAGTGAGTGAGCGCCCGGCCAAGGGGGGAGCGCGCGGGCCTAATTGCTGGCGATGCCAGTACTTTGGCATCAGCTATGACCCCAAGCTGCCTTATTTGTGCCGTTTAATGGGTTTTAAAACCAAAATGCTCCCCGCTATCGAGGTGCTTCGCGCCGACGGACAGGTTTGTCAGGGCTTTTCCCCCAAACCCGTGCCCGCCGCCAGAACCAGAGGTTAATCGCCATGCTGATGTCTTATGCCCCCCCTATTGTTCGTTTGGTGCTAGCGGCACTGCTGATGGCTTGTGTGCCAGCCGTGTACGCACAATCTAAAGATCCCATTGAGGTGGGCACCGCAGCGCTGGATCGAAACCACTTTGCCACGGCTTACCGTGCATGGATTGGTCCTGCGCGTAAGGGCGACGCCATGGCCCAAAACAATGTGGGCTACTTGTATGAGCATGGCCTGGGTTTGACGCAAAGCTACGTGGAGGCGATGGCGTGGTACCGCAAAGCAGCCAATAAAAACCTAGCGCAAGCGCAGTACAACATTGGAACGCTTTATTACTACGGCTACGGCGTTGAGCGCAACACCCGCGAGGCGGTGCGTTGGTTCCGTCAAGCCGCTAAGCAAGAGCTGACGGAGGGGCAGTACATGCTGGGTGTGGCTTACTATGAAGGTCAGGGTACCGTCACGTCGGCGCCGACCGCCATCGATTTGTTTTTGAAAGCGGCTAAGAAGGGCCATGCCAATGCCCAACTGATGGCTGCCAATGTGTACCTGAATGGTGACTTGGGCGATGTGGACGCCTTTGCCGCCTACGTCTGGGCGGATGTGGCCGCACGCAGTGGCAACGCCGATGCGGCACTGGTGCGTGACTATGCGTCTTTTAAGATCTCTCGTGCTGAGATTACTCGGGCAGCGGCAGCCGCCAAGGCGTGCCAAGAGACGGGGTTTAAACGCTGTCTGTAGGTGTTTTGGCAGCGCCAAGCGGCAAGCTATTGCCTTGGTGTCGGGAAAGCGGCAAAAGATGTGCGGTGTATGTTTAAGTATTAATTAAATATACAAATAAACCCGTTATGAGGCATTTTATGAATACCTAGTAGCGCGTGGCACACAGGTTGCTAAGGATAGGTCTCTAACCATAGAAGAGACCTTGCCGTGAGTACCAACGATCAAACTGTTTACCAAGCCGTGTGGCTAGACCCCATGCGCGCACTGAAGGATGAAGACTGCGCCCGCTTGGCGGAGTCTGGCCTGCAGCCGCTCACCATCAACATGCTTTCTGATTTGCCCGGCGCGTTGACGCAGGCACAGGTGGTGGTGGTGCGGTTGATGGATACCGTTGACCTGTACAAAGAGGTGAGCGAACTCATTCGAACCATGGGCTTTAATGTGCCTGTAATTTGTCGGGTTGACCGTCGCAACCTGAGCCTGACGGTCGAGGCAATGGCGCAAGGTGCCTTGCACGTCGCGGCTGCTGATGATTGGACGCCTGCCTCCTGGACCGTAGCCATGGGCCGACTCAAGCGCGCCATGGCAGACCGTACGGCGGCCAGCGAAAAAACCAAGTCACCCCGTGCCACCAAGCCGCGTGCCGCTGTATTTGTAGACCCCGCTAGCCAGCACCTGTTGGCATTGGCACAGCGCGTGGCCCAAACCGAGGTCACGGCGCTACTGGTTGGCCCGACGGGCTCTGGTAAAGAAGTACTGGCCCGTGTGCTACACGAGTCGTCAACACGGGCCAAGGGTCCCTTTGTCGCGCTGAACTGCGCGGCCTTGCCTGAACACCTGATCGAGGACCTGCTGTTTGGTCACGACAAGGGGGCGTTCACTGGCGCGTTGAAAGACCACAAGGGTCTGTTTGAACAAGCGCAAGGCGGCACCATATTCTTAGATGAAATTGGCGAGATGCCCATGCAGTTGCAAAGCAAACTGCTTCGCGTGCTGCAAGAGCGGACCATGACCCGCTTGGGTGGCCAAAATACAGTGGACCTCGATGTGCGCGTGGTGGCTGCTACCAACAAAGACCTGCGTGAAGCCATGCAGCAGCGTGAGTTTCGCGAAGACCTGTATTTCCGCATCAGCACCTTCCGCCTAACCTTATTGCCATTGGCAAGTCGTAAGGGCGATATTTTGCCCTTGGTTGCGCAGCTGCTGGTTGCACATGGTCGTGCGGATACGCCTTACAACCTGAGCGATGAGGCGCAAGGCCTCTTGTTGAACTACCCCTGGCCCGGCAATGTGCGTGAACTTGAAAATGTGGTGCAACGCGCGGTGGTCTTGTGTGCCAATGGGTTCATTGAGCCCGAGCACCTGCTGTTTGATGAGTACCAAACCAACACGCCGCCCGTCCTGACACCAGCGACCGTCAGCGCGCCGATAACGCCTGACGCGGCGCTCTCGCCAACGCCATCGCCAGCCGTGCCGAGTATGCCGACAGCGCCCACTAACTTTACCGACGTGTTTGCACAAGCGCGCCCGGTCGCCGTACCCGTGGCGGTTGAGGCGCCTGCGGAAGCGGTTGACTTACAAGATGCGGTGAAAAAGAGCGAACATCAGGTGATTTCAGCGGCGCTTCAAAACACGGATAGCCGGTTGGAAGCCGCCAAGTTACTGGGCATCAGCCCACGTACGCTGCGCTACAAAATGGCGCAATTACGTGAGCGCGGCGTGAATGTAAATATGACGCCCACCTCGATGCGTGCTTGATTTAAAGATTGTAGGAACTCCCCATGATTGAAAAAGCAACTTCAGCCAGCAACATCGCCTCGATGTTGCAAACACTAAAGGCCGCGCAGGCGCAGGCCAGCGGTGGCGTTCAGGGTATGCAGCCCAACACGGGCGTGAATGAAACAGCAAAGCCCAGCTTCTTGGAGGCTGTGCGTGGTGCCGTGGAGCAAGTGAACGCGACCCAACAAGCCTCTGCGTCATTACGCGAGGGCTTTGAGCGTGGGGAGGATGTGCCGCTAACCGATGTGGTGATGAGCATGCAAAAGTCATCACTCGCATTTGAGGCCACGCTGCAGGTGCGCAATAAAGTGTTGCGCGCTTACGAAGACATTTTGAACATGCCGGTTTAAACCGGTAAGGACACAACACCATGAGTACAGCAACCGCGACCATGAATCCGATGGAAGTAGCGACGCAGGGCCAAGCGCCTAACGCGCTTGAACCTGCGCGTGCAGGGGTGCCTGCATTGGCGCCGTCAAATGCAAATGGCGCGGGTGCCAATGCGGGCGGCGCCTATGGCGTTCCAGCGACCAGCGGGCCTGCCGGTACGCTGGCGCAGGTGCGCGAGATGATGGAGCGACCAACCATTAAGCGCTCGTTGCCTGCCCTCATTATTTTGATCGCCATCGTGGTGTTCGCGTTGGCGTTTAGTTGGATGCAAGCGCCTCAAACACGCACCTTGATGCCCGGTTTACAAGGTGCCGATTTGCAAGAGGCCTTTGATTCGCTTAAAAACGCGGGTTACAGCCCAGAGCTGGACACCATCTCAGGACAATTACGCATCGATCAAAAGCGGTTTCATGAGGCCCGTATTTTCTTAGCCGGTCAGGGTATTCCTAGGGAGCCTGTGTCTGGCTTAAATGCCTTGAATGAGCAAAACGCCATGACGACCAGTCAGTTCATGGAGCAGGCGCGTTACAACGCCGCTATTGAGCAGGAGTTGGCCCGCAGCATCGGACAGATTGCAGGCATTCAACATGCGCGTGTGCATCTTGCGACGCCAAAACAGAGCGTTTTTGTGCGCGACCGTACGCCCCCTAAAGCGTCCGTGGTGCTAAACCGTCACCCTGGACGGACGATTAGCGAGCAACAGATACAGGCGATCGTGCACCTGATCTCATCGAGCATTCCGTACATGTTGCCCGAGAGTGTGACGGTGGTGGATAACTTCGGTAATTTACTGACGCGAACCGTCGAGAACAACCCCTTAGGGCTGACTTCTGCGCAAGCCGAGCTCAAGCGGACACAAGAGGAGTTGCTGCGGTCCCGTGTGATGGAGTTGTTGTCACCGGTGGTCGGCGCGGCCAACGTACGCTCACAGGTCAACCTCACCTTGGACTTCACGCAGGTAGAAAATACAACGGAAGACTATGACCGCGGTGGCAATGGTCCCCGTACACGCTCTGAAGTTATCGCGGAAGACCGTGACGTGAGCCTCAATGCGGCCGGCGTCCCAGGCGCACTCGCCAACCAGCCACCCGGTGCCGGCGTTTTGACGCCCAACACGGAAGTAACAGCGGGTGAAGGCGGTGCCTCAAACACACGTAGCAGCCGAACCACACGTAACTACGAATTAGACCGCGTGGTGCAACACATAAAGGCGGCACAAGGCGGCGTGAAGCGGCTGACGGTGGCCGTGGTGATTAACGAGCGCCCTGTATTTGTGGCCGAAGACGCCCCTGTCGATCCGGCAGCGCCCAAGAGTATTCCTTACACCGAGCAGGAGCTGGACCGTATGCTGAACCTGGTTCGCGGCGCGGTTGGCTATGATGAGGCGCGTGGTGATATTGTGACCATCATGCCCGCACGCTTTGAGCCGCCAGAAGTGCTTGAACCCATGGTGCCGTGGTATCAAGACGACATGGTTCTGACCAGCTTCAAGCAAGGCTTGATGGCCCTGGTGTTGGTGACGTTCCTCCTCTTTATTGTTCGACCCGTTATCCGTAACCTGTTGGGTGAGTCACCAGAGCAGTTGGCTGAGAAGGAAGCCGCCAAGGCGCTGCCAGATGGCGAGCTGAGCGAGGAGGATATGAATATGATCCAACTCGGCGAGGGCGAGACACTGGAGGAGATCAAAGCCAAGCTTCGCCCGAAAAAGTCAAGCATCTCTGCAGATATGTTGGATACCGCAAATACCTACGACGACAAGGTTGCGCTCATACGGATGTTGGTGGCCGAAGACTCGGGCCGTGTCGCAAACGTGTTGCGCCGCATGATCCGAGTAGATGGTTAGTATTGACGATGTCCGTGAATCGCTTTAAGGAGTAAAGACATGGCTACAAAAAAAGAAGAAGCAGCGCCCGCGGCAGATGCGAGAGCCGCGCTTGAGCAAAAAGCCGATGCCCCAGTGGTGATGACTGAAGCGTTGCAAGAAGAGCTTAACGCGATGTCGACGACGCAACGTGCGGCCGTGCTGATGCTTTTGCTGGGAGAACAACAGGCAGCGGATATTCTGAAGTTCTTGAAGCCTAAAGAGGTGCAAGCGCTTGGGGGCGCGATGGTCTCCGTATCAGATTTGTCGCAAGAGGCCGTAAACGTGGTTCTCGACCAGTTCGTTAACACGTTGAAGAAGCAGACCAGTATCGGCCAGGGCTCATCAGACTATGTTGAGAAGGTGTTTAAGCGCGCCCTAGGCGCGGATAAAGCGGCGTCGGTTTTGGGTCGCATTATGCCGGGCTCATCTAGTAAGGGACTCGAGATTTTGCAGTGGATGGACGCCCGATCCATCGCGGAAATGATTCGGCTGGAGCACCCGCAGGTCATCGCAATTATTTTGTCTGTTCTTGAGTTTGACGTGTCGGCGGACGTGCTGAGTTTTCTGCCGCCAGACGTGCGCGCTGAAGTGGTCCAGCGTGTGGCAAGTTTAGAGACTGTGCAGCCGTCAGCAATGACTGAGCTAGAAGACATCATGCGGTCACAGTTCTCGAATAACTCCTCGGCTGCATCGTCAAGTTTTGGCGGGGTTAAGACGGCGGCGAAGATCATGAACTTCACCAAAGTTGACCTAGAGTTACAGGTGTTTGGCGGTCTCAATAAACTTGATCCGGAGTTGGCGCAACGTATTCAGGACAGTATGTTTACGTTCGAAAACCTAACGGCAGTGGACAACCGCGGTATTCAGACGCTGATGCGCGGCGTCGAGCCCGATATGTTGATGACCGCCCTGAAGGGTGCGCCAGAATTCGTCAAGGACAAGTTCTTTGGCAATATGTCTTCTCGTGCACGGGTTATGTTTGTTGACGAGATGGAGGGCAAAGGTCCCTTGCGTATTGCTGATGTGGAAGAGGCTCAGAAGACCATCATGCGTATCGCTCGCAAGATGTCCGATGCGGGCGAGTTGGTGCTCGTAGGCCGCGGAGATGACTTTGTCTAATTTGGCGTTGCCGCAGTCTAGCGGGGGATTTCAAAAAGATGCCACATTGGCCATTGGTGTCAGCACCGTTGCCGACTATGCCCAAATGCCCTGGGATGGGAAGGCAATAGAGAGTTTTCTGCCATGGCGTATTGAGGCGTTGACGCCCGGGGAACTCTTAACGGTAGGTGATGATGGCTTTAAGCCGCTGATCCCAAGCGGCGCTAGCGCCGACACCGATGCGCTTCATGAGACCGGTAAGCGATCTGACAACGCTGGCGAGCATGATGCCCTAGGCGTCCGTTCGGATGGGACTGAAGACGGGCTCGACGCCATCGATGGCAGGTCTTCTGGCGATGCCGAGGGCCTTGATGCCGCTGATGCAGCTGAGTCCGCTGATGCCGCTGACGCCGCTGACGCCGCTGAGGCGGAGATGACCACTGTTGCCGTTAGCGCCATTGAGGCCGGTAACGACCTAGCGCGGCAGGCGGGCTACGATGCCGGTTATGCCGAGGGCATGACGGCGGGTGAGGCTGCAGGCACCTCCAAGGGTCATGCAGCGGGGCGAAGTGAGGGCGAGGCCGCCGTGCGGGCTGAGCTAGCCGATACGCTGCGACTGCTGACAGAGGCGGCTGCGCAAACCAAAACACTGAACGACAACCCAGAGCAATACTTCGAACCACTAAAAAAGCTGGCGCTGCATCTCGCAGAAGAGCTGGTGCGTGGTGAGCTTAGGCAGAGCCCATCGGCTATTGAGCGCTTAATAGAACGCAGTCTAGAAGAGTTGGAGCATCCGGGTAAGCGGGTGCTGGTTGCGCTTCACCCAGACGACTTACGCGCAGTTGAGGCGCATGGTGCCAAGCTCGGTGCAGGCTTGGTCTTGCAGCCTGATAAGACCTTGGTCCGTGGAAGCGTTCGCGTAAGCAGCAACGATGCCGTGGTGCAAGACCTGATTCAAACGCGACTGACGACCCTGGCCAATAACGTGTTGCGCGATGCAGAGACGTGGCGTACGCACAGCAGTGTGCTAAATGAGGGCGTGCATTGGGCAGGCGATGTGAACCCGCTGACGCAGATGCAGGCAACCGAGGATGCCACGATGGTGCCCACGCCTAGCCCCGCCACTACCGCTACGGATGACCCCGTAGACGCGATGGACGTTACACCGCCGACACAGGAGATACACGCTGAGGTATCCGACGTAACCCCTAACGACGAACTCCCCCCTAACGACGAACCGAAGGCGACGGATGCTTGATTTCTCAGATGCCATTGCCAAAGATTTACAAACGGCGCATGCGCCATCGCCCGAGCGCAGCGGTACGCTGGTGCGTTTGGTGGGCCTCACCCTAGAGGCGCGAGGTGTGATTGCACCATTGGGCGCGGTGTGCGAGGTGGCCGGGCTAGACGGTACGCGCATAGAGGCTGAGGTGGTGGGTTTTAACGATCAAACCATTTACCTCATGCCCTTTACCGAGCCCACGGGCATTGGTCCGGGCGCTGTCGTGCGGGTGCTGACCCGTGTGGCGCATGTGAGCTTAGGCCCTGAGTTACTGGGGCGTGTGATCGATGGCCGTGGCCAACCGCTGGATGGCAAACCGCCGCCGCAGTGCGCCGACCGCTTGAGCTTGTTGGGGCGCCCCCTCAATCCCATGGAGCGTGGCCCAATTGATACGGTGCTGGACGTGGGCGTGAAGGCCATTAACGGCGTGCTGACAGTGGGGCGGGGTCAGCGCTTAGGCCTGATCGCAGGTTCAGGGGTGGGCAAGAGTGTTTTGCTGGGTATGCTGACGCGCTTTACCAAAGCCGATGTGGTGGTGATTGGCCTCATTGGTGAGCGCGGGCGCGAGGTACAGGCGTTTATTCAAGAGTCACTGGGCGAAGAGGGCCTTGCCAAATCTGTGTTGGTTGCCGCACCCGCCAATGTATCGCCTGTGCTGCGCTTGCGCGCCACGAATATGACCCATGTCATCGCAGAGTACTTTCGCGATCAAGGCAAAAACGTATTGATGCTGGTTGACAGCCTTACCCGCGTCGCCCACGCCCAACGCGAGATTGGTTTGGCCGTGGGTGAGCCACCGACGGCCAAAGGTTATCCGCCATCGGTGTTTGGCCTGTTACCCAACCTGATTGAGCGTGCCGGCGTTGGTCGCAACGGCTTTGGCTCGATCACGGCAATTTATACCGTGTTGGCTGAGGGCGACGACGGCAATGACCCTATCGTTGACATCGCCCGTGCGTCGTTGGATGGACAAGTAATGTTGTCACGGTCGCTCGCGGACGCGGCGCATTACCCAGCCATTGATATGGCAGGCTCTATTTCCCGTGTAATGCAAAACCTGCTGTCTCCCGAGGACTTGAAAGAGGCCAACCGTTTTCGTCGGTTGTGGACGCTTTATCAACAAAACCAAGATCTTATTCAGGTGGGAGCCTACGATGCCGGTACCAATCGAGATTTGGATGCGGCGATTGCCGCACGCGAACAAATGGTTGAATTCCTACAGCAAGACATGCACGCTGGCGTCGCCTACGACATGTCACGTGCCATGTTGGGTAGTGTGATGGGACAAGTCAATGCCTGATATTAAAAGCCCCTGGCCCGTGTTGGCTGATCAAGCCCAAGCCAAATTAACTGAGGCTGAGAACGTGCTGCGCCAAGCGCGGCTCAAAGAAGCAGAAGCCCAAAGTAGTCGGGAACGTGTGCTCAATATGATCACGGAGTACCGCGCGAAGCTGACCCAGTTCGAGCGTCAAACCAACCTGTCGGATAGTCTCAATTGCCGCCAGTTTTTGGCGCAGCTCGTTGACTTAGATGTGCAGGCGCAGCTGCGCGTTCAGCAAATGGCGGCGGCGAGAGACCTTGCCGCGGAGCAGGTGCGGTTGGCGCGTGTCGAGTTAGAAAAAATGAAAAAACTTGTGGAGCGTGAAAACAAGCGCCTCGTCGCTCACCAGAACAAAGCAGAGCAACACCGCTTGGACGAAATGGCCACTATGCGACACGGGCTTCGACACGCATAATGGCGCTTTAAGCTCGCGTGAAGCGGGCGATACAGAGTGCCCACATGATTCGCTTTCAGTCTAAGGTCACCGCTGACTTGGTAATGTTCAACGAGCACGGTAGCGTGCTACTCGAGATATGGGGTAAAACGCCCGGCGCAAAAGGTATTCTGCTGGCTGCTGAGATGGCCGAAGCCGATGCGGCGGTGCGTGACTTCATTGGTCGTCACGGGGCGGTAGATCACAAGGCCGCGGATAACAACGCGGGTGCGGATCAGGCCAGCAAGCCTCCACCGGTGAGTTGGTCAGCGCGGTTTACGCCGCTGTTGAAGACGTTGGCGCGCTGTCAAGCCGAAGACGAACCACTGACGTGGGAGATGCGCTAGCGCGCAGCGCAAGCTACCCATCGATTAGGCGTAGCTGCGTGCGTCCTCTATCACCTTGCCATCGTTTGGCAAGCCGCCCGGTGGGACCACAGTCACGTCCGCACGTAATTTCGTAACGTCGCGTACAGCCGCTGCCAACGCGGCAAGGGTGTCCGGGCTCAGACCGTCAGCCTCAACGTGTAACGCCAACGCGTCGTTGGCCATTTCACCGGTGACGACTAAACGTGCCTTGCCGCTGAGTGCGGGAAACTTACGCATCACATCGCCAACTTGCGCGGCGTGAATGAACATACCCCGCACTTTCGTGGTTTGGTCGGCCCTGCCCATCCAACCCTTAATGCGCGTGTTGGTCCTACCGGTTGGGCAGTGCCCTGGCAGCTCGGCGGAGAGGTCGCCGGTGCCAAACCGGATCATGGGGTAGTCCGGGTTGAGTGTGGTGATGACGAGCTCCCCGACGTCACCGGGCTCAACGGGATCGCCGGTGCCTGGACGCACGATCTCAACGATTACCCCTTCATCAAGCACCAAGCCCTCGCGCGCGGGGGTCTCATAGGCAATCAAGCCCACGTCTGCGGTGGCGTAGCACTGGTAGGTGTCGACCCCGCGCGCACCAAACCAGTCACGCAAGGAGGGGGGCAAGGCCTCACCAGAAACCAGCGCTTTCTTTACGCTGGGTAGGGCAATGCCCATCTCGTCTGCCTTCTCCAAAATAATGCGCAAAAAACTGGGTGTTCCGATGTAGCCCGCTGGCCTGAGCTCGGCCATGGCCTGCACCTGTTGTTCGGTCTGACCGGTGCCGCCCGGGAAAACGGTGCAACCAATGGCACGCGCGGCGCACGACATCATGGAGCCTGCGGGGGTGAAGTGGTAAGAAAAACAGTTGTGTATTAAATCGCCCGCGCGAAAACCAGCGGCAAATACCGCACGCGCTGTGCGCCAGTAGTCAGCCGCACGACCCTCTGGCTCGTATATGGGGCCGGGGCTGGCGAAGATTTGGGGCATCTCTGTGCCGTAGCTTTGGGTGGCAAAGCCGCCCATGGGGTCTTGCGCCCGCTGGGCCTTTTGTCTGTCTAGTAATTGCGTTTTGCGCGTTACGGGTAAGCTAGCCAGGGCCGTTCGGCTCGTGATCGAGGGTGCATCAACGCTCGCCAGAATGTCGGCAAAAGCGGCGGAGGCACGTTGTGCGTGCGCCACCTGCGAAGCCAGTTCACCCATGAGCCTGGCCTCTCTGGCGGCGGGGTCTTGGTTCTCAAGTGCGTCAAAAAATGGGGCCATAACGTTATCGGGTGAACCAGTGTGAGTAAGCGAAAGGGTCTGGTATTCACCAAGCCATGAGAAAGCGGTTGCGCGCTGGCCCGGGTTAGGCCAACCAGCGCTTGCGACGCTTGTAGCTCTTCACGTCTTTAAATGACTTGCGTTCACCACCACCCATGCCCAAGTAGAACTCTTTGACGTCCTCGTTGTTACGCAGATCGGCAGCGACACCGTCCATCACGATGCGGCCCGACTCCATGATGTAGCCGTAGTCGGCATACTTGAGAGCCATGTTGGTGTTCTGTTCAGCGAGTAAAACGGTGACCTTCTCGCGTTGGTTCAAGTCCTTCACGATTTCAAACACCTCTTCCACAATTTGTGGTGCCAAGCCCATAGAGGGCTCATCGAGCAAAATAACGCTGGGGTTGGCCATGATGGCGCGGCCAATGGCGCACATCTGTTGCTCACCGCCAGACGTGTAAGCCGCCTGCGAGGTGCGGCGTGTTTTCAGTCGGGGGAAATAGTTGTAGACCTTTTCTAGGTTGGCCTCTATTTCGCCCTTGTCGACGCGCGTGTACGCGCCGGTTAATAAATTCTCTTCAATGGTGAGGTGCGCAAAACAATGACGCCCCTCCATGACCTGCACGACGCCGCGCTTGACCAAGTCAGCGGGGGTGAGGTTTTCAATGCGTTCACCTCGGAACTCAATGCTGCCTTTGGTGACTTCACCGCGCTCGCCCTTCAACAAGTTGGAGACCGCACGCAATGTGGTGGTCTTGCCTGCACCGTTGCCACCCAAGATAGCGGCAATTTTGCCCTGCTCGACTTGAAGGGACACCCCTTTCAAGACCAAGATGACGTGGTTGTAAATGACCTCAATGCCATTCACGTTTAGGACGATGTCTTTTGCTTGCATAGCGAGCCTAGTAAAGGTTGACGCAGGGTGCGTCGGTTTTTGTTCGGGAGAGAAGGGGCCCCTTGCGGGGCCCCTTTTTTGCCAAATACCTAGCGGTAATTAGCTGTTGCAGTCAGACGCAGCACGACGTGTCAATTTCTTGTCAGCGGCGTACTTGTTGGCTGTGGCAGTCACCATGGGGCCCAGCACCTTGCGGTCACCTTCGTACCATGTGTTACCCACATCCCAGCCTTTGCCGTTCCATGTCTGGATACGTGCCCATGAAGCACCCATGTGGTCGTTACAGCTGGTAGAGGTTGTGCGCATCACACCACCGAAGCCCAATGAGTTGAGCCCGATGGTGGTGAGGTTCATGTTCTCTAAGCCCCAACGCATTTGCTCACCCGTGATGCGCTTGCCTTTGCCATACTTGGCTTGTGCGACACGCATGCCTTCGGTGGCCAACATCGCAGAGATCAGGCCGCGCATGTACAGCACCTGGCCCACTTCTTCACGGGGACCCGTCCCTTTTCCTTGGTCATGCAACTTAGCCAGCACCTCTTTCACAACCGAAGAGTCATACTCTGCGCTGTGCTGCAAGGCCAATGAGTTGTAGCCCTTAGCCGCATCGGCGACGTCTTTGACGTCTGGTTCAGCACCAGACCACCACACGCCGTACATCTTTTCGCGGGGGTAACCCGTGGCAACTGCTTCCTTGATGGCGGTGGAGTTCATGACACCCCAGCCCCACAAGAAGACGTAGTCAGGCCGGTTACGACGCACCTTCAGCCAAGTGGCCTTTTGCTCCACACCAGGGTGGGCAACGGGCAACAGCTGGAGTTCAAAGCCGTGCATTTCGGCACGCTTCTGCATCAGTGGGATCGGCTCTTTACCGTAGGCGCTGTCGTGATAGATCAGCGCAATTTTCTTGCCCTTGAGCTTATCGAGACCGCCGGCTTCCTTGCCTACGTGTTGAACCAACACGTCAGCGGCAACCCAGTAGGTGCCCAACAAGGGGAAGTTCCACTTGAAGATGCCACCGTCTTCTGACTCACTGCGGCCCAAGCCGGCGGTGATCAGTGGGATTTTGTCCACGGGTGCTTTTTCTGTCAGCGCGAACGTACCGCCTGTTGACAGTGGTTGGAAGACGGTTGCGCCGCCATTCTGACCCTTCAAGCGCTCATAGCACTCAACAATACGGTCGGTTGAGTAGCCTGTCTCGCACTCTTCAACGGTGATCTTGACGCCGTTGATGCCGCCGCGCTCATTGACGAGGCGGTAGTAATCGGAGTAACCATTGGCGAAGGGGATGCCGTTAGGTGCGTAAGCCCCTGTGCGGTAAACCAGCGAGGGGAAAAACTGCGTTTCTTCAGCCTGTGCAGACGAAACGGGCGCGAGTAGGGCGCTAACGCCCATGGCCGCGGCCGCTGCACCCAGCATGAGTTTGCGTAACTTCATATCGAGTCTCCTTAGAGTGTTGTGTAAAAGCGCTTCAACATGCAACCAAATGACCGGCGCTGGCGCCGCTCCCCCTTGGTCGCCCGGGGATTCAGTGTGGGAAGGGCCAGATACGCATCTTTTGCTTGCCGATACTCCACAGACGCGCTAAACCATGCGGCTCCACAATGAGGAACCACACGATCAGCGCACCAAAAATCATGAATTCAGCGTGCGCAATGCCCGCCGTAGAAATAGTGACGCCCACCCAGCTACCAACAACAGGCAATGCTTGGTTGAGAAAAATGGGCAAGGCCACGATAAAGGCGGCGCCGAACATGCTGCCCATGATGGAGCCCATGCCGCCAATAATGACCATGAACAACAGTTGGAACGAGCGCTGGATATCAAAGGCCGCCGGCTCCCAGCCACCTAAGTGGACGAAGCCCCACAGACCTCCGGCCACGCCGATGATGAAGGAGCTCACCGCAAAGGCCGATAGCTTGGCGTACAGCGGCTGGATACCAATCACCGCTGCGGCAACGTCCATGTCACGGATTGCCATCCAGTTACGCCCTATGGCGGAGCGAACGAGGTTTTTGGCTAACAAGGCGAAGACGGTCAAGAAGCCCAAGCAAAACCAGTATTTCTCGACCGGCGAGTTAATGGTCCAGCCAAATACTTGCAGGTTGGAAACCGCAACCGAGCCTGACGGCGTGTAGATGGTGAACCAGCCGATGCGCAGAAATGCCCAGTCCCAGAAAAACTGTGCCGCCAGCGTCGCGACGGCGAGGTAAAGGCCACGCACGCGCAAACTGGGAATGCCGAAAACAATACCGGCGATGGTGGCGCACACGCCGCCCAATAGCAGGGCAAGAATCAGAGGCATGCCCTCTATACGCATGATGAAGTTGTAGGCGCCATAGGCACCGATGGCCATGAACGCCCCCGAGCCCAGTGAGAGCTGACCGCAGTAACCCACCAAAATATTCAGACCGACAGCGGCAAGCGCGAGTATGAGAAAGGGAATCAGGATGGCGCGGAACAGGTACTCATCGACCATCATCGGCACACCGATGAAGGCAAAGGCAATGAGCGCCAATACGGCCCAGCGGTCTTGCGTAATGGCGAAGATCTGCTGGTCTGCTTTGTAGTTTGTCTTGAACTGACCGTTTTCTCTATAGAACATCTTTTGTCTTTCTGTGCAACTTGGGTGTTACACCCGGTCAATAATCTTTTCGCCAAACAGGCCTTGCGGGCGGAACATCAGCACGACAAGCGCGAGCATGTATGCAAACCAAATTTCAATGCCACCGCCGACGTAGCCCCCCAAGAACACCTCGGACAGCTTCTCGCCTACGCCGATGATGAGGCCACCAATAATGGCGCCTGGAACCGACGTGAGCCCCCCCAAAATGATGACGGGTAAGGCCCTGAGGGCCACGGTACTGAGCGAGAACTGAACCCCCATTTTTGAGCCCCAGATCATGCCCGCCACCAAGGCGACGAGACCGGCGACACACCACACCACTACCCAGATGTGGTTCAGCGGGATACCCACTGACTGAGCGGCTTGGTGGTCATCGGCCACCGCACGTAACGCGCGGCCCGTAATAGTTTTGTTGAAAAAAATCGTCAGCAAAATGACCAAGCTCGCGGCGATGATGGCGGCGTATACATCTTCGAGGTTGACCATTAGCCCGCCCTCAAAGACGGAGTCCAGCAAGAACACAGGCTCTTTGGGCATGCCAATGTTGATTTGGTAGATGTCGCTTCCAAAAAGGGATTGACCCAGCCCATCAATGAAGTAAGTGATGCCCAAGGTCGCCATTAACAGCGTTGCGCCGTCTTGATTAACGAGGTGGCGCAAGACCAAGCGCTCCACGAGCCAGGCGATACCGAACATCAAAATGCCGGCTATGAGAAAAGCCAACACGTTGGCGAGCAGCAGGTTGTCAAAGCCAAGCCACTGTGGGAGCCACTCTGAGAATCTGGCCATCGCCAAGGCGGCGAATAACACCATCGCACCCTGTGCAAAGTTAAAGACGCCAGACGCTTTGAAAATAAGCACGAAGCCCAAAGCAACGAGTGAATACAGCATGCCCGCCATGAGCCCGCCGAGCAAGGTTTCTAAGAAAAATGCCATGATCTGGTTTCCAGTGTTGAGGGGCGTTTAGTGCGAGGTGCCCAAGTAGGCGGAGATAACGTCTTCGTTGGCACGCACTTCTTCGGGTGTGCCGTCACCAATTTTCTTGCCGTAGTCCAATACCACGACGCGATCGGAGATGTCCATCACCACGCCCATGTCGTGTTCGATCAAGACAATGGTGGAGCCAAACTCTTCGTTTACATCCAGGATGAAGCGAGACATGTCTTGCTTTTCTTCCATGTTCATACCGGCCATGGGCTCATCGAGCAACAAGACTTGGGGCTCCATCGCCAAAGCGCGACCCAAGTCAACCCGTTTTTGCAGGCCGTAGGGCAGTTGACCAACCGGTGTTTTGCGGTGGGCCTGAATTTCCAAGAAGTCGATAATTTGCTCGACATATTCGCGGTGTTCCGACTCTTCCCTTTCGGCGGGGCCGATGCGCAACGCCTGCAAAAATATATTGCTCTTGATCCGCAGGTTGCGCCCGGTCATGATGTTGTCGATCACGCTCATACCCTTGAACAAGGCCAAGTTTTGGAATGTTCGGGCAATGCCCATTTCCGCGACTTGTCGGCTGTTCATGTGCTTAAAGGTATTGCCCCGAAAGCTGATCTGCCCCTCTTGCGGTTGGTAAACGCCGTTAATACAGTTCAACATGGAGCTCTTGCCGGCGCCGTTAGGCCCAATGATGGCGCGTACCTCGTGCTCGCGCACGTCGAATGAGATGTCGCTGAGTGCATTCACGCCGCCGAATCGCAAGCTGATGTTTTCGACGTCAAGAATGACGTCGCCTATTTCTCGTTTAGCCATGGTGTGGTGTCAGGTTGTTCAGGGTTCTTAGGGGCTGGTGCTCAGAGGCGCGTGCTTAAGCCGCTGCCTGCACGGGCGTGAAGATTTTGGCGTCACGCAGTTGCAAAGTGGCGCTGATGGCGCCTGTGCGACCGTCTTCGAATTTCACCTGCGTCTCAATAAATTGCTCGGTTTTGTCGCCGTACAAGGCCTCAACCAGCACGCCGTACTTCTCAGCGATGAAGCCACGGCGGACCTTGTTGGTACGGGTCAATTCGCCGTCATCGGGATCCAGCTCTTTATGCAAGATCAGGAATCGACTGACTTGAGAGCCCGCCAACATCGCGTCGCGGCTCAGGTCAGCGTTAACTTGCTCCACGCAGTCGCGAATCATGTCGTAAACCGTGGGTTTCTGGGATAGGTCGGCATAGCCGGCATAGGGCAAGTTTTGGCGCTCGGCCCAGTTGCCAACCGCATCAAAGTCAATGTTCACCATGACACAAACGCGTTCACGTTGGTCGCCATAGGCCACGGCCTCTTTAATGAAGGAGAAAAACTTGAGCTTGTTCTCAACGTACTTGGGCGCAAACATCGAGCCGTCGAATGCGCCGCCCTTGATGCGTCCGACGTCTTTCACGCGGTCAATAATCTTCAAGTGACCATCACTATCGAGGAAGCCGGCATCGCTGGTGTGGTACCAACCGTCAGCACTCAATACCTCGGCGGTCGCCTCGGGGTTCTTGTAGTACTCCTTGAGCAATCCGGGTGAGCGAACCAAAATTTCGCCAGACTCTGCTACCTTGATTTCCACGCCCTCGCACGGGATGCCCACAGTGTCAGCCTTGGCTTGGTGGTCGGGTTGCAAGCAAACAAAAACCGCGGTCTCTGTGGAACCGTATAGCTGTTTCAGGTTGACGCCTATGGAACGGTAAAACGTAAACAGATCGGGGCCAATCGCCTCACCAGCGGTGTAAGCGACACGCACACGAGACATGCCGAGGTTGTTACGCAACGGGCCGTAGATGATCGCATCGCCAAGGGCGTATTGCAGGCTGTCCATCAGGCCAACCGACTGGCCTGCCATTTTGATGGGGCCAACGCGTTGCGCCAAGTCCATAAAGTGTTTGAAGAGTGCGCGTTTTAATGTGCTGGCATCTTCCATGCGGATGAGGACACTGGTGAGTAGGGTCTCAAACACGCGGGGTGGGGCAAAGTAGTAAGTGGGGCCAATTTCTTTCAAGTCGATGGTGACGGTTTCCGCCGACTCGGGACAGTTCACGATGTAGCCAACAGCCAGCCACTGCGCGTAACTAAAGATGTTTTGGCCAATCCACGCGGGGGGTAGATAGGCCAGGACCTCATCCGTTGGGACCAGCTTGTCGAAGCGCGCGCCAACGCTGGCGCGGTCTAGCAAACTGCTGTGCGTGTGGACCACGCCCTTGGGGTTTCCGGTTGTGCCAGAGGTGAAGAACATGGCGGCCACATCACTGGACGTGACCTTCGCCACCTCATCAGCAAAAAAGGAGGGGTTCTTTTGCGAGAAGGCCTTTCCAGCTGCCAGCAAGTCGTCCAAACTGGCCAGACCCGTTTCCTCGTAATTGCGCATACCGCGTGGGTTGTCAAAGTAGATGTTTGAGATCTGGGGACATTGCGCCCGGATTTCCAGCATTTTGTCGACCTGTTCTTGGTCTTCCACGATGGCAAAGCGAATGTCCGCGTTGTTGATCGGGAACACGCATTCGGCGCCCGCAGCATCTTGGTAAAGCGGCACGGGCGTGACACCGAGCGACTGTGCAGCCAGCATGGTGGCATACAGCCTAGGGCGGTTAGAGCCAATAACGACCACATGCTCCCCCCGGCGCAGACCCGCTTCGTGCAAGGCGCCCGCTAGGTCGGCCACCATGGCGGCCAAATCTGACCACGACAGTGTTTGCCAGATACCGTAGGCTTTCTCACGCATGGCAGGCGCATCAGGACGCTGCGCGGCATGCGCCACAAGCAAGCCAGGGAAGGTTTGTTGCATTTTTGACTCCATTGCGCCTGCTGTAGGGGTGCGCGAGGGCGCATCAAACCGTGTTTCAGCAGGCAATCTTTAAACTTATATGTATCGTAGACTTTGATTTGACGTTTGCCTGTCGGTTGAACGACAATTAGAGGGGGAACCCGTATAGGACTTTCCCCTAAATTGGCCGCTTATTGCGGGTGATCGTGCCGGGTTTATTTTGGCGGTCCCGTTTAAGCGACTCAGGCGCAAGCCCCTCGCGTGTAGGAAGCAGAGAAATTGAATGTTTTACATCGACAGACCATGACGGAACCAAGCAGCTTGAAACAACGCGCTCGCGTGCTGTCTGATGACGAGTTTGCGCAGATCCCTTGGGTGACATCGCTCACGGCGGACGAGCGCGAGCATGTGCGCCAAGACATGTTGGTGACCATCGCCGAACCGGGGGACTATGTGGTGCGCATTGGCCGCCCCGTGACCTACTGGTTTGGTTTGATCGAGGGGTTGCTTAAGATGAGCAATGACGACAGCCGAGGCTCAGCGATCACGTTTACCGGCATTGCACCCGGCGGATGGTTTGGCGAAGGTACGGTGCTCAAGCGTGAGCCCTACCGTTACAACATTCAGGCGTTGCGCACCAGCCGTTTGGCGGGTATTTCTACCGAGATGTTTGACTGGCTCATCGGTCATTCCTTGGGCTTTAACCGCTTTGTGATGCTCCAACTGAATGAGCGCCTAGGCCAGTTCATTGCGGCCAGAGAGATAGACCGCATGGCGAGCCCGGACCTGCGGGTGGCGCGTAACTTGGCTGCGATGTTTGAGCCCAAGCTCTATCCGGGGGTGGCTGAAATGTTGCGGATTACTCAGCAAGAGTTGGCCTATTTGGTGGGACTCTCTCGCCAGCGGGTCAACGAGGCGTTGCGCACCTTGGCAGCGCATGGTTGGATTCGCGTGGAGTACGGCGGCTTGCGGGTGCTCGACTTGAATGCGCTGCGCTACGGCGAACTGAACGCACCGGTATCTGGGGACCTTTCCGCGTATGACAAGCGCCCGCTTGCATAGGCTTTCTTTTTAATCCTGATCGACTGACTTTTACTTTTCATACCACCATGACCTCAAAACCCACCCTCCGTGCAGCAGATGCGCGCGCGAAAAAAAATACCGAGGGGACTGTCAGTCGCGCACCTTTCGACCCGCGTATGCCGAAGAAGCCCGTGCGCGGCAGCGCGCCCTTGGCACGCTTCGTCAAGCGTGAACCCACGCCAGAGGCGCTGGCACTGGCGTCAACTGCACAAGCGGCGTTGCGCCGTTTGGAGCATGCAGCGGCACGCGCCCCTGAACCGGAGCCGCGCGGACGCGGCTATGGCGGTGAGCGCTACGGGGGTGAGCGTTATGAGGGCGGACGCGATGACCGCAACGACCGCAACGACCGTGGGCGCGATGGCTACCGTGCACCCGCGCGCTCGGGTGGCTATAACGCCAACCCTGGCGCGACGCGCCAGCCACAGGGCGACGCCAACGACCAACGTGCAGCGGCCATGCGCGTGCTCGAGCAGCGCTTACATGCCCGGGAAGACGATGGTGGGCGCTTCAACGATAGCGGGCGTTTCAACGATAGACCCGCCGGTGGCTTTGACCGACGTGATGACCGACGTGATGAGCGCCGGCCCTATGGCCCAAGCCACGACAGCGGCAACCAGCGAGGCGATGATCGCGGTTGGGGGGAGGCATCGCGTGGTGATCGTGCGGGACGTGAGCGGCCGCCCGAGCGGCGCTTTGACAGCCGTCCTCCTGAGAGAAGTCGCGACGCACGCGATCACACGTCCGCGCCCATGCGCAGCCAATATGCACCGCCAGCGCAGCCCATCGCACAAGCGCACCACCAAGGTCCTAAAACAGACGCTGAGAAAGCGGGCGGCGTTCGCTTGAACAAGCGATTGGCCGAGTTGGGGCTGTGCTCCCGCCGGGAGGGGGATCAGTGGATTGACAACGGTTGGGTGCTGGTTAACGGTGAGGTGGGCGAAATGGGGCAAACCGTCTCCGAGGAGGACCGTATTGATGTCTCGCCCGATGCCCATGCCGAGCAAGCCCAACAGGTCACCATCTTGCTACACAAGCCCATGGGCTATGTGAGTGGTTTGCCCGAAGACGGCCATGAGAGCGCTGCCACCCTTATTGGCCCGCAATCGCAGTGGACGGAAGATCCCACACGCACGCGCTTCCAAGCCCGCTTCACGCGTGGCTTGGCGCCAGCAGGGCGCTTGGACATTGACTCGACCGGTCTCATTGTGTTTACCCAAAACGGCATCATCGCGCGCACGCTCATTGGGGAGAACTCCAACATTGAAAAAGAGTATTTGGTGCGCGTCATTTGGATTGGCGACGGTGCCGATGCCCCGGTTGAGAAAGACGTGCAAGCGGAGTTCCCAGAAGAGCGCTTGGCGTTGTTGCGTGAGGGTTTGCTGCTGGACAACCAGGTGCTGAAGCCCGCCAAGGTGAGTTGGCAAAATACGGAGCAGTTACGATTTGTCTTGCGCGAAGGGAAGAAGCGACAAATTCGCCGTATGTGCGAGCAAGTGGGCTTAAAAGTCGTGGGCTTGAAGCGTGTGCGCATTGGCTCCATCAACCTCGCCCAACTCCCTGTCGGTCAGTGGCGCTATTTGGGGCCAACCGAACGCTTCTAAGCCCCCAGACTTTGCCGGATGGTGGACTCTTGAAAAAGAGCGCCTCGTCTCCAACTACGCAATAGCGCGTCGGGAACATCCGGCACGATCTGCATTTTTCACTATTTTTTTACGACTTACGTATGACCAAGAAAACCCATGCCTTTCAGGCCGAAGTAGCGCAGTTACTGCATTTGGTGACGCACTCGCTGTATTCCAATCCCGATATTTTCGTGCGCGAGTTGGTGTCTAACGCCTCAGACGCATGCGACAAGCTGCGCTTCGAGGCGCTCAACGACTCTGCGCTGTTTGAAGACGCGCCTGAGTTGGACATCCGCGTATCCTTCGACAAGGAAGCCAAGACCATCACCATTGCCGATAACGGCATTGGCTTGAGTGCACAAGAGGCGATTGATAACCTCGGAACGATTGCCAAGAGCGGTACGCGCGACTTCGTGAGCAAGCTGTCGGGTGATCAAAAGAAGGACTCGCAGCTGATCGGTCAGTTCGGTGTGGGCTTTTACTCCGGCTATATCGTGGCCGAGCGCATTACCGTTGAATCACGCCGTGCCGGCGCCCCCACAAGCGACGGTGTGCGTTGGGTGAGTGGCGGGACGGGAGAGTTTGAGGTGGAGGCGATTGAGCGCGCACAGCGCGGCACCAGCATTACCTTGCACCTGCGCGAAGACAAAACCGAATACCTGTCGTTTTGGAAGTTGAAGTCGGTCATTGGCACTTACTCAGACCACATCAGCCTGCCTATTTTGATGCCCAAGGAGCAGTGGGACGACGAGAAAAAAGAAAATGTCTTGACTGACGAGTGGGAGGCGGTGAACTCTGCCAGTGCGCTGTGGACACGCGCTAAGAAAGACATTACCGACGAGCAGTACAAGGCGTTTTACAAAAACCTCAGCAACGACCAGCAAGATCCGCTGATGTGGTCGCACAACCGCGTTGAGGGCAGCACCGAGTACACGCAGTTGTTGTTTTTACCAAAGAAGGCGAACCAAGACTTGTGGAGCCGTGACAGCAAGCCGGGCCTGAAGTTGTATGTGAAGCGTGTATTCATCACGGGCGAAGCAGAGACCTTGATGCCCAACTACCTGCGCTTTGTCAACGGCGTGGTCGACAGCGCGGACCTGCCACTTAATGTGAGCCGTGAGTTGTTGCAAGAAAGCCGTGATGTGCGCGCCATCCGCGAGGGCAATACCCGCCGTGTGCTCACGATGTTGGAAGACTTGGCGAAGAAATCTGCACCGAAAGCGGCCGCACCAGACAGCGATGAGGTTACCGATGTAACGGATGTGAGCGACGCAGCAGAGGGCCACACAGAAGATGCAGACGGTTACGACTACAACGCCTTTTACGCTGAGTTTGGCGCGGTCTTAAAAGAAGGCTTGGGCGAAGATTTCGCGAACCGCGACAAGTTGGCGGGCCTGTTGCGTTTTGCAACCTCGACGACTGATACGGTCTCCGTGAGCTTCGCTGCCTACAAAGCACGCATGAAGGAAGGTCAAGACGCGATCTACTACATCACCGGCGACTCCATGGCGGCGGCAAAGAACAGCCCGCAATTAGAGGTATTCAAGAAAAAGGGCATTGAGGTGCTGCTGATGACGGATCGCGTTGATGAGTGGGCGTTGTCCTTCTTGCAAGCGTTTGAAGATACCCCCCTGCAAAGCGTTGCCAAAGGGGCCGTTGACTTAGGCAAGTTGCAGGACGAAGACGAAAAAAAGGCCGCTGAGACCGCGGCGGAATCGTTTAAACCAACGCTAGACAAGCTCAAGACGGCGTTGCAGGACAAGGCCAAAGACGTGCGTGTCACGACACGCTTGGTCGATAGCCCCGCCTGCTTGGTGGTTGAAGATGGTGAATATTCCACGCAGTTGGCGCGCTTGCTCAAGCAGGCCGGGCAGACGGCACCGGAGGTCAAGCCTATTTTGGAAGTCAATACAGACCACCCCCTGGTGAAAAAGCTGCTTGCAACCGACGCCTTTGATGACATGGCGCATATTTTGTTTGACCAAGCGTTGTTGGCTGAGGGGGGCTTGCCCGAAGACCCCGCCAGCTATGTACGCCGTGTGAACAGTTTGCTGGCCTAAGCGGCAACGCAGCCTCCGCCGGCGCTGTCAGCCCCCAATCACACGGTGAGCGGGGGCTTTTCCATGGCTTCGATTTGGTCTTGTAGCAAGCCGACTTGGCCGTGCCAATAGTCGGATGTACCAAACCACGGGAAGTTGACGGTAAAGGCCGGGTCGTCCCAACGCCGCGCCAACCACGCGCTGTAGTGAATCATTCTGAGCGTGCGCAGGGGCTCGATGAGCCGCAGTTCCCGGCGGTCGAACGGGCGCAGTTGCTCGTAGCCTTCCAGTACCGCACTGAGCGCAGACGTTTGTTGCGCGCGGTCGCCCGACAGGAGCATCCACAGGTCTTGTACGGATGGTCCGCTGCGGGCGTCATCTAAATCAACAAAGTGCGGCCCATGATCGGGGGTCCACAAAATATTGCCGGGATGGCAGTCGCCGTGCAGGCGGATGTGCTGCCCTTCAAACCCGGCCCAAGCCGCCGTGATGTGGGCCATGGCCTGTTCGTAGACCGCTAGCCACGCCGTCTCCACGTCCATGGGCAAGGCGTTGAGCTGTATCAGCGCGTCTTTGGATGCCTGCCCAAAGGTCGTGGGCGATAGCGCGGGACGGTGGGCGAACGGCTGCACCGCGCCGACGTTGTGTAAGCGTGCCATGAGGCGACCAATCCACTCCAGTACCTCCCAATCGTCTAGCTCGGGGCGGCGCCCGCCTTTGCGGGGACTCACAGAAAACCGAAAGCCTTGGAACTGATGACAGGTGGCGCCTTGCAAACGCAACGGGGCCACCATAGGCACCTCGGCATCGGCCAAGGCCCATGCGAAGTCGTGTTCTTCTTGTATGGCGGCATCGCTCCAGCGCTGCGGGCGGTAAAACTTGGCGACAACGGGGCTCACCACATCATCCGGTGCGTGATCCAGGTGGCATTGGACAACGCGGTTTTCGTACGAGCTGAGTGCCATGATGCGGCCATCACCGACCAGACCGATGTGGGCCAGTGCATCCAGCATGACGTCGGGGGTGAGCGGCTCGTAAGCGTGTCTGGGGGCATCGTTCATGGCATGGAGTATGACAGTTCCCGGGTCAAGCAATTGGACGGTACGGCGCGCTCAGTGGTGTCTATAGCGGTGAGCGGCTTTATGATGACGCCATGCCCAAAAAACGCAACCAACACAGCGATCAGACCGTGGTGAAGCCCGTGAACACCTTGAGTGCGCAATTACCCGAGTTACGGGCGGGGCAGTCCGTCGCCTTGTTGCAGGCCTTGCACATCTTGACCCGAGACGGTCGCATTAACCAAGACACGCGTCGCAAGCTCAAGCAGGTTTATCACTTGGTGCAATTTATAGAGCCCTTGCTCACCGAGGCGGTACAGGCGCGCGGCAACGTGAGTTTGGTCGACCATGGGGCTGGCAAGTCCTACTTGGGCTTTATTTTGTATGACCTGGTACTCAAGGATTTGGGGCTGGGCGAGGTGATCGGGATTGAGACCCGGGAAGAGTTGGTCGAGAAGTCAAGCGCGCTGGCGCAGTCGCTGGGCTTTGAGCGCATGCGTTTTCATGCACTCAGCGTGGCGCAAGCGATGACTGATGAGCGCATTGCCAAGGTGGTCGACGTGGTGACGGCCTTGCATGCCTGTGATACGGCCACCGATGATGCCATTGCGTTTGGACTGGCGCGACAGGCGCACGCGATGGTGTTGGTGCCGTGCTGTCAAGCGGAGATGGCCAGTGTGCTGCGGCAAAACCGGGGGTTAAAAATGGCCAAAACGCCGTTGTCGGAGTTGTGGCGTCACCCGCTGCACACCCGTGAGTTTGGGAGCCAAATCACCAACGTTTTGCGTTGCCTACGTTTAGAAGCCAGCGGCTATACCGTGACGGTGACTGAGCTGGTGGGTTGGGAGCACTCGATGAAAAATGAGTTGATTTTGGCAAAGCGCACCGGCCGCGCCAACCCGCAGGCGCAAGCGCGTATCGATGCCATTTTGGCGGAGATGGGCTTGAGCGATATGCACGCACGCTTCGCTTCCGTGGCACCTCGCACGTTGGCGTAGTGGCTAGCGTGCAATCACCAGAGCGGTACCCGCTACCGCGAGCCCAGCACCTAGCCATGCACCGATGGCAGGCGCGCGACCAAATTGCCACCACAGCATAGGCAAAATCAACACGGGTGATAAGCCTGACAGCACGCCCACGCTGCCAACCGGCCCTTCCCGCAAGGCCCACAGTAGCAGGCCCATACCGAGTCCCATACCAATCCACCCGCTCACAAGGGTCTGTCGAAACACCGTCCAGTTGAGGGGATGGTGCGCACGGCTGTAACGTGGGCTGAGTGCATACAGCACCCCAAAGGCCAGTAGCGCGGTGGTGACGCGAACAGCCGAGGCGAGCACGGGGTCGAAGCCAACATCTGCTTGCATCACGGGTTTTGCAATGAGTGCCCCCAATGCTTGCGCACATGCGGCAATCAGTGCCAAGCCCACCCCAACGCCGGTGCTCGGGGCGGCGTCCCATGGGTGGCCCCCCGTTTTGTGTTGTCCCCAAGCGATGGCCACCATCACACCGATCACGGTGAGCGATGCACCGACATAGACTTGCGCACCTAAGCGCTCAGACAGAAAGGCATAACCCAACAAGGCACTAAAGAGCGCATGAGAGGCGAATAGCACGCCTGTGCGTCTGGGGCCCAATCGGTTCATTGCGGCGAACAAGGCGGAGTCACCAAAAAAGATGCCAATAAAGCCGCTCAACGCCATGATGCCCCAACTACTCCAAGCCAGCGGCGGTAGCTTGGAGAACATGCTCACAAGCACCCACATCAGCACGGCCACACTCAGCATGCGCCAGCGCACATACGCGATGGCACCCAAATGCTTGGAAGGCTCGGCAGAGAGTAGGCCGCTGGCCGCCCAGCAGGTGGCGGCCCCCAGGGCGAGCAGGTCGTAGTAGTGGGGCACGCGTTAAAAGGGCGGGGGTGCAAAGGGCAAGGCCCTTAGCTGGCCTGAGACCTACATGCCAAAGCGCTTGCGTGTGAGAGCCAGTGCGAGCCAGAATGCGCCCACCGCGTAGGCCAATAGCACGCCCACATGCAACCACCACTGGGTGGGCCACTGGTCCATAAACAGGGGCCGCACCAGCGCCACGGCGTTGGCCAATGGCAAGGCTTCGGCAATGGCGGCAATCCATGGGGGTAACTGGGTGAGTGGGAAGAAGACCCCACTCAAGAACATCATGGGTGTCAAAAACAGCGTGAAGTAATAGGTGAAGAAGTCGTAGCCTTTTGCCAAGGCGTTAAACACCAAGGCCAAGCAACTAAACGTGATGCCGGTGAGTAGCAAGACCGGCCAAGCAAGAAACAAATGGGTGCTGGTGCTGATTTTTAGCGCCAGCATCACCCCCATGATGGCGGTGCTGGTGAACAAGGCTTTGAAGGTGGCCCAAAGCATTTCCGCCAACACGACGTTATCTAGGCTAATGGGTGCATTCATGATGCCATCCCATGTTTTTTGAACATGCATGCGCGAGAACGCCGAGTACAGGGCCTCGAAGGATGCGGCATTCATGGCGCTCATGCAAATGCTGCCGCTGGCCAAAAACAAGAGATACGGTACGGCGGTGCCATCGATTGTGATGCTGCCCACCAAGGCGCCCATGCCGTAGCCAAAGGCGACCAGCCAAATGAGCGGCTCTGCAATGTTGCCGACAAGACTTGGAATGGCCAGCTTGCGCCATACCAAAAAGTTGCGCAAAAACACAGGGATAAACGAGCGATCGAGTTGTGGCGCACGCCACGGGCTGCGTGATTGGCTACCCCACACTCGGCGGTAGCGCCGACGTGCCGCGCCCGCATCAGACGCTGACGGGTCTGCGCTTTGCGCTGGCTGGGGGCTACTGGTCGGGTCGTGGGGGGCGTTGCTGATGCCGCCGTCGGTGCCGAGGGCGTTGATGTTCAGCATGGGGTCCTGCCCTGGCTCCCGTGCGTCGTCAGCTTGTGTGTTGGTGGGGGTGCTGGACATGTTTACGCTCCTTCCCGAATCTGGCGACCCGTCAGTTTCAGGAACAGGTCCTCTAAATTAGCCGGTCTGTGCAAGGTGCGCAGGCTGGGCTGGCGTGACAGCTCTAACAACAAACTCGCGGCGTGGTGGGTGTAGAAAAAGACGGTGTCGCCCACCAGTTCAGCGCGGTCGGCGCGCGAGCGGATGGGTGCCGACATCAGTTGCTGTGCGCCGGGCCCGTAGACCTCCACCACCTCGGGTTCAATGTGCGCGGCGATCAGCTCACGCGGCGTACCCTCTGCCAATTTGCGACCATGGTCCACCACCAGCAAGCGATCACATAGACGTTCCGCTTCGTCCATAAAGTGGGTGGTGAGCAAAATCGACTTGCCCACCTGCATCAATTGCTGCAAGCGCTCCCACATCAGATGGCGTGCCTGTGGGTCTAGGCCAGTGGTGGGCTCATCTAGCACCAACAGGCGTGGGTTATTGACGAGGGCGCGAGCCAAACTCAGACGGCGTTTCATACCACCTGAGAGCTCACCGGGTCTGGCGCTTGCTTTCTGAGACAGCACTGCAAAATCGAGCAACTCGGGCGTCCGCGCCCGCAACTCTTTGGCATCCAAGCCAAAGTAGCTGCCGTAGACCCAGATGTTTTCTTCACATGTGAAGTCGGGGTCCAAGGTGTCCATCTGACTGACGATTCCCAACTCGGACTTGATCGCGAGCGCATCGTGCGGCATACGCAGCGCCTGATCGTGCGCACTGGTGTAGCTGATTTGTCCTTGATCGGGGGCGGTGAGGCCCAAGCACATGCGCACGGTGGTGGTCTTGCCCGCGCCATTGGGGCCGATGATGCCTAAGCACTCGCCAGGGTGTATGGCAAAGCTGAGGTCGTTGACAACGGTCTGGTCGCCAAAGCGTTTCACCAAGTTGTCGCATCGCAATAGCGGCGCGTTTTCAGCGTGTACCGTTGCGGGCCGGGCGGTTGTAGGGGAGGTCTCGTCGGTCATGTTCCCTAAGTCTATCGTTTCTTGGCGAATTTGTTATCGTAGCGCATAGAATTCAAGCTCCACCTGGGTGATTTTCGATTGGTTTAATCTGAAAAAGCAAAGCCTGAGGTCTTTCTACTAACGCATTCTTTTCAATGTGGGGCTTGACGTGACATCTCGGCGACCGGTTTGGGGCCAATATTTAATGCCCAAAAAAGCGCTGACCCAGTTTGGTGGGTGGGTAGCGGGGACGCCTATGGGGGTCATTACGACGGCGATCATCGCCGACTTCGTCCGACGCTACGACGTCAACATGATGGAGGCTGCCGAGCCCAGTTTGGGAAGCTACGCAACCTTTAACGCGTTTTTCACACGTGCCCTGCGTGAGGGCGCGCGCCCCATCGCTGACAGCGCATGGGTGAGCCCGGTGGATGGTGCGGTGAGCCAGCTCGGGCCCATAGCAGATGGACAGATTTTTCAGGCAAAAGGTCATCAGTACACCGCACAAGCGCTGTTGGCGTGTGATGCGGATGCCGCACAGGTGTTTCATCAAGGCCAATTTGCGACGATTTATTTGAGTCCCAAGGATTACCACCGTATTCATATGCCTTGCGCTGGCACGCTCACCCGCATGACCTATGTGCCTGGGGATTTATTTTCGGTAAGCCCGCTCACCGCTGCCCATGTGCCCGGTCTTTTTGCGCGTAACGAGCGGGTGGTGTGCTGGTTTGATACAGACACGGGTCCCATGGTGATGGTCTTGGTAGGCGCCACGATTGTGGGCAGTATGTCGACGGTCTGGCACGGTCGCGTGAACCCACCGCGTACCAAGGCCATGCGCCACTGGACCTATGCGGCAGGTGACGTCCGTTTAGCGAAAGGCGCAGAGATGGGGCGGTTTTTACTCGGCTCCACCGTTGTCGTCTTGTGGCCAGAGCGAACGGTGACGTTTGACCCGACGTGGGTTCCCGGCGGCGCCGTGCGTCTTGGTGAGGCGATGGCCAGTGCCAGTGCCAGTGCAAGCGTCGCGAACTAAAGGCGGGCCGTCAGTCGGAGCGGTCGTCTTTCCTGCGGGCGTTGCGCTCTAGGCGCAATAGCCAGAGGCCAGTTGCCACGATGATGGCGGCCCCCACAAAGGTGAGCCCGTCAGGCAAGACGTGCCAAAACAACCAGTCAAAGCCGACAGCCCATGCCAGCGCGCTGTACTCAAAGGGCGCGATGGTTGCCGCCCGACCATGCTTGAAGGCGTCGGTAATCGCCAATTGACCGATAAACCCGCTCAAAGCCATGGCGGGCATTAAGACCCACTGCGCCAGAGCCAGCGTTTGCCAGTTGGCCCAAGCAATCGCCGTCCCGCCGACGGACAAAAAACACATGACCCAAAACACCTGACTATCCGTGGAGTCGGTTCGTGACAAGCGACGGCTGATGACGGCGCTGGCCGCATAGCATGTGGCCGCCCCCAGTACGGCAAATCCACCGCCGCTCACCATGCCATCGAGGGAGGGACGCAGCGCGATGATGATGCCCGTCAAGCCCACAATAAGGGCGAACCAATGTACCCCGCTGACACGCTCTCCCAAAATGGGCCAAGCGAAAATGGAGACCAAAACGGGGGCGATAAAGAAGATGGTGTAGGCCTGCGTCAACGCTAGGTTTTTAACCCCCACACTGAAGCACCACAGCATCGCGATGGCCAAGAGGCCACGAACCAAGTGCAACCGCCAGCGAATCCGAATGACGCTAGCGATGCTTTGTCTGCGCCAGAGATAGACCGCGATCAACGGCATGGTGACCAACCCGCGTAGCGCGGTGATTTGCATGGGGGGCATGCCGTCGCTCAAGAGCTTGATGATGGTGTCCATGACACCAAAAGCGCCCATGGCGATGAGCATAGACACGATGCCGCGGGTGTTCCCGGTGAGGCGAGACATGGCGGTTACTGAAAGGCCACTTCGTTGAAGCTACGTAATTTCCGACTGTGTAATGACTCCCCGGCGGCCCGTAGTTTTTCTAGGGCCAACATACCAATCTCTAGGTGCTGACTAACGCGCTCGCGGTAAAAATCGTTCGCCATGCCGGGCAGCTTAATCTCACCGTGCAATGGCTTGTCACTCACGCACAACAAGGTGCCGTAAGGGACGCGGAAGCGGAAGCCGTTGGCGGCTACGGTGGCGCTCTCCATGTCGAGTGCAATGGCGCGAGATTGTGAAAACCGCTTGGCAGGCGTACTGCGCTCACCGAAGAACGGGAGCAACTCCCAGTTACGGTTGTCGGTGCTGGCCACGGTTCCTGTACGCAAAATCCGTTTGAGCTCAGCCCCTTCGAGTTGGGTGACATCGGCCACTGCCTGTGCCAAGGCGATTTGAATCTCGGCCAGTGGCGGGATAGGGACCCACAGGGGGAGCTCTTCGTCCAATACGTGGTCTTCGCGCACATAGCCATGAGCGAGGACGTAGTCCCCCAAGACTTGGCTGTTACGCAAGCCCGCGCAATGGCCGAGCATGATCCACGCATAAGGCCGTAGGACGGCGATGTGGTCGGTCATGGTCTTGGCGTTGGAGGGGCCGACCCCGATGTTGACGAGGCTGATGCCTCCCCGATCGGCGCGCACCAAGTGGTAGGCCGACATTTGTGGCAGACGCGCAGGGGGTGTGCCCGGTTGGCCGTGGGCAACCTGCTCTAAAAACGCTTGCTCGTCTGGGCTTAGATTCACCCGTGGCGTGAGCACATTGCCGGGTTCAATGAAACCGATGTAGGCGCAGGCCGGATCTTGCATCATGGCTTTGCCCAGTGCCACGAACTCATCAATGTAGAACTGGTAGTTGGTGAGCAGAACGAAGTTTTGGAAGCTGTACGGCGAGGTGCCGGTGTAGTGCCGCAGGCGATGCAGCGAGTAGTCCACCCGCGGTGCGGTGAACAAAGCCAAGGGCTTAGTGCCCTCAGGCAAAACATCGTGGTCGCCGTTGGCAATGGCGTCGTCCATGCCCATCAGGTCGGGCAGGTCGAACACGTCGGGTAAGCGCGCACGACGCGGTGGGTTGAGTTGCCCCTCCACGTGGTCGTTTTCGGCCAATGAAAAGTGGACGGGAATCGGCGTATCACTGACGCCAACGGTCAGCGTGATGTCGTGGTTTTGTAGCAGCAGTTCAAATTGCTGTTGGTAGTAGTGGGCAAAGAGGTCCGGGTTGGTGAGCGTCGTTTCAAATACGCCCGCACCGCTAACAAAGCCATAAGACAAGCGGTGGTTGGCGCTGGCGGCGTGGGCAACGCTTTTGTTTTGTAAGCGCACGAACGGGTAAAACGCCCGGCACCGTGGCAACTCGCGCTGCGGAACGTCGGCTTGGTTGACGAAGTCTTGCAGCCCCTGACGCAGGTGGGCAACCCCCGCGTTGTAGATGGCTTGCACGCGCGCGAGGGCTTGTTGTGCGTCGTCAAAGGCGACGCTGTCGAAAATTGTTTGAGGGTGTTGGGACATGGGTACACCATCTTAAAACAGAAAGGCGGTGCGCCCATGGCGGTGCTGGCCGCACCGGCCGCACCGGCCAAACAACGTCCGCTAATAGGTGTAGACCCCACGACCTGTCTTGCGACCCAAATAGCCGGCAGCGACCATTTCCTTGAGTAGCGGGCATGGACGGTACTTGCCGTCGTTGTATTCAGCGACGTAGACGTTCATGACGGCGAGGCAGATATCCAGCCCAATCATGTCAGCCAAAGCCAGTGGGCCTATTGGGTGGTTGCAGCCGAGCTTCATGCCCGCGTCTATGTCCTCTGGGGTTGCCAGCCCTTCTGCGAGCACAAAAAATGCCTCGTTAATCATGGGAACGAGGATGCGGTTGACGACAAAACCTGGCGCATTTTTAACGGTGATAGGCGTCTTGCCCAGCGTCTCTGCCAATGTCTTAACCGCCTCATGGGTGGCATCGCTGGTTTGGAGTCCACGAATAATTTCAACCAAGGTCATCATGGGGACGGGGTTGAAAAAATGCATGCCAATAAATTGCGATGCGCGCTGCGTCGCTGCTGCCAACTTGGTAATGGAGATGGAGCTGGTGTTACTTGCAATGAGTGTTTCTTTGGGCAACATGGCGTCGAGTTGCTGCAGAATTTTGATCTTCAGTTCCTCGTTCTCGGTCGCGGCTTCGATCACCAGTTGCGCACCCGCTAAAGCGGCGTAATCCGTCGCTACCGTAATGCCTGCCAGTGCGGCGGCTTTGTCGTCGGCGGTGATCTTTTCTTTTTTGATTAAGCGGTCCAAGCTGCTGCTGACAGTGGCCAAGCCTTTGTCAACTGCGGCTTGGCTGATGTCTACCATGACAACGTTTATGCCGCAGGTCGCACACGCTTGGGCAATGCCGTTTCCCATCGTGCCTGCGCCAATGATTCCGACGGTTTGAATAGCCTGCATGTTGTGTTCTCCGAGTTAAAAAGGGGCGCGTCTATGACGCAGCCGATATTGTGCACGATGGGCTAAGCGCTCTGCCAGCCCAGTCGCTTGGCAAGGTACAGGCCGCTGAGCGGCATGACCAGACCGATCGCGATGACGGTGGCCAGCAGCGCCGTGAGGTCGCTGTAGTTCGCCACCGTTTCAACGACTTGCGTGGCGGGGTCACGTATCTCTCGGGTGATGGTGTACCACTGGTTGACGTATTTGGTGCCTAACTGCGAAGCCGATAAGGCGAGGTTGGTGAAGCTGGCCATGATGGCGAAGTAGGTGGCCTTGAGTTGGCGCGGTGCGGAGTTGGCTATCCATGCGAGCATGGGGATCATGGCAATTTGGCCCAGTGGCGACTCGAGCGCGGTGTCCACTAGTGCGATAAAGCGCGCGTCGACAACGCCGCCTGTGACGCTGCTGGTCCACACGTGCAGGCCCATGCTCATACCCAAGGTCGGTAGGCTCAACATAAAGCCGGCCAGGGTCAAAAAGCCCACCACGTAGGTAATCGGGCGCTCGGCCATGAACTGGCGAAAGGCAAACATGCCAAACAAGGTGAGTGTGCTGCCAATGAGTGACAACACCGAGAAGAAGTGGGCGTCAAACTTCAACTCATCAATTAGCCACCAGCTCACGCCTGGCCCCGCGCTCGGGGTCGCTCGAAATAAGAAAATAATTACAGCGGTGCCAACCAAGGTCCGCCTCGCCGAGGGGGCCAACTCGCTAACGAGCCGGCGCATCAGCCACAGGATGATGGCGGTTGAGCCCAGAAAAATAGCCTCTTGGCTGTAAGCCCAATCCGAGAGTCCCAAGGACAAGGTGAGGGCGACAAATACCAAGCTACCACCCAAAATCCAAACGTTGGGCTGGGTAGGCTCTAGCGGCGGCCTGAGGGTCTCTTCGGCCTGTGTAGGCGTCATGCCCTGAGCGGTGAGTTGGCGCACTGCGCGTCGGTGTAGCCAGTAGGCGCTGAGTAGTCCGAGCATAGAGATGACCGGTATACACAGTGCCATGAGGTAGACGTCTTGGTAAAGGGCTAGTTTTTGCGCGGCAGGCAAGGCGTCGCTGCCTTTGAAAACCCACAGGTTAATCAGCGCGACGAGCACCGTTCCACCGATGATCGCCACACGGCCCAACGTTTGCATGGTGATGTGCATGCGCTTGAGTTGGTCGGGTGGCGTGGCGTTGCCCTGCGCATTCACCATGGGAACGGCCTCTACCGTCATGGCATCCGCGACAACGTCTTGCAAGACATAACCGATGGGGCTGAGCAAGGTGGCGAGTACGAACCACGCGTTCACGCTCCACAACGCGGCCATGGCCTCGCGATGGCCGATGAGTGCCGCCATGATGACCAAACTGCAGGCAATGAGTACGGCACCTAAAACGACCAACCAAGCCTTGAATCGCCAGATCAGGTCGACCAAGTGCCCGAGGGGCATCTTGAGCGACCAAGGAACAAATGCCCAGAACCCGAGGGCCGCCAAAAATTCAGCGGACAGCCCTAAATAGTCTTTAACAAAAAAGGTCCCCACGATGCCCGTGAGGCCTTGGATCCCAGCGGCCACATACACCATCAGCGGTGGCAGGTAGGACCAGCGCATGTCTCGGCCTAGGGCGACGATATTTTCTGAAAGCCAACGTTGTATCAGGTGCATGGCAAAACTCCGGTGTAGCTTTGCATTTTGCCCTGCGAAAGTCCGTGACATAAATATGAGTATTCGCTTATATTTATGCCTTGCGATGCGCGCTGTGCGCTCGCTGTTTTAGACACAAAGGCCGACGCCACGATGATGCCCTTGAACGCGCCCCGACAGATCCCTGCGGCACTGGCCGCTCCCGCCAACCGTATGCGCCAAGCTTGGCGGCTGGTGCTTGCTTGTCTGCTAGCGGTGACTGGCGCTCAGGCCAGTGAAGGCCCGCCGATGGTGGCCATTCAGGTTGCGCCCAACAGTTATTACGTGCAAGGCCTCGCCGCAATGGGTAGCCCAAAAAACCAAAACTTCATCAGTAATGCCGGTTTTGTAGTGGCGGAAGAGGGTGTGGTCATCATTGATGCGCTGGGCTCACCCGCCTTGGCTGAGCGCTTGGTGGCCGTCATTGCAGGCATTACCCCCAAGCCCATCACGCATGTGCTGGTGACGCATTACCATGCCGACCACATTTATGGCCTGCAAACATTTAAGGCGCTGGGTGCCAAAATTATTGCGCAGAAGGGCGCGAAAGAATACATTCATTCTGAAACGGCGCGCTTGCGGTTGCAGGCCTCGCGCACCGACTTAGCTCCTTGGGTTGACGAGCAGACGCAGATCGTCCAACCTGACCAGTGGGTGGACGGTGGCGAGGACATGACACTGTCTGGCACCCGCTTCCACTTGGCTCTGGTGGGCCCATCGCATACCCCGGAGGACTTGGCGATTTGGGTGCCCTCGGAGCGTGCGTTGTTCTCTGGCGACTTGATTTTTAATGGCCGCCTGCCCTTTGTGGGCAAGGCCAACAGCAGTCATTGGATCAAGGCGCTCGATCAGATGACGGACTTTGATGCGGTTGCGGTCGTACCTGGTCATGGTCGGTGGTCGGACAATCCAAAGCAAGACATCGCCTTGATGCGCGACTACCTGGGTTACCTGCGCGAGACTATGGGGGCGGCGGTCGATGACTTATTACCGTTTGATGCGGCTTATGCCGAGGCCGATTGGCGCCGTTTTGAAGCCGTACCCATGTTTCGTTTTGCCAATCGTATGAACGCCTACAACACCTACTTGCTCATGGAGGCCGAGGGCTTACGCGCGAAGTAGTCGCATACACTCCAAGAAGAAATCTGCCGAAACGGTTCGGCGTGTCGGCGGCTCTTTTGGGAGGCAGGGTGTGACTGATTCGGGCATGGGTTCAATCGGGGTATTTGACTCGGGCGTTGGCGGCTTGTCGACGTTGCACGCCATCCGCCAGGCTTATCCAGACGAGCACCTCATTTACGTTGCCGACTCGGGGCACGCGCCCTACGGCGACCAAGCGGCATCAGCGGTGATCGCGCGTGCCCAAGCGATTACCCATTTTCTTCTGGATGCGCCTTGCAAGGCCATTGTCGTGGCCTGCAACACAGCGAGTGTGGTGGCGTTACCGGCCTTGCGTGCCATGACGTCGGTGCCCATTATTGGTATGGAGCCTGCCATCAAGCCTGCCACGCTGGCGACGCGCACAGGGGTGGTGGGCGTGCTGGCTACGACGCGGACGGTACAGAGCGAATCGGTGCAACGCCTCATCGCACAATTTGGTGGCAGCGTGCGGGTCATGCTCCAAGCAGCACCTGGCTTGGTTGAGCGGGTGGAGCAGGGGTATCTGGCCGACGAACACACGCGTGACTTACTCACCCATTACCTGACCCCCTTGTTAGCTGCGGGGATAGACCAATTGGTTCTCGGCTGTACGCACTATTATTTTCTGAGGCCGTTGATCACGTCGATTGTGGGCGGTGGTGTGACGGTTGTAGAGCCGGCAGAAGCCATCGCACGTCAGTTGGGTGCACGGTCTAACTTAATTGCCGGTGGCCGCGTCTTAGAGGCGAGCGCCGCGGCTGCGTTGCAAACACCCCATGCGGTGACAGGCGGCTTTGCGTTTTACAGTTCTGCCAACGACTTGCCACAGGCCAAGCGCATTCTGTCGCAGCTATGGGGAGATGGTTTGACGGGCCGACTGCAGCGGCTGCCGGTGTAAGCGCGACGCATTCAGAACCACCGACGCCACTTGGCCACGATCAGGCCGCCGAAGATGAGGACAACCGTGCTCGCAAGCACCGCATAGTAGCCGTAGTGCCAGTGCAGTTGCGGCATGTAATCGAAGTTCATGCCGTAGATGCCAGTCATCAGGGACAAGGGCAAAAACACCACCGTGAAGCCGGTGAAAACCTTCATGATCTGATTGAGCTTGTGAGAGCTGATGGACAGATAGCCGTTAATTAAGTCGTCGGCGAGTTCTTGATACAAGCTGGACAAACTGCTGACGCGCTCGAAGTGCTCGGCCAAGTCATTCAGTTCGTGTCGTTGGTCTGCGTCCATTGCCGTTGAACGACCTGTGTGCTCACGACGTTCGCCCAATAGGGACTCGCGCCAATCGTTGATCGCGTCGCAGTGGTAAATCTGGGTGCGGTGCATTTTCTTTAGCATGGTTTTGCTGCTGATAAGCTCGCCCAGCATCTGATCACTGCCCACCTCGGATACCTGGTCTTCCAACAGGCTGAGGCGTTCCTCCACCTCCACCAGAATCGGGGCGTAACGGTCTACAACGGCACGCAAGATGCGGCTGGTCAGTCGCACCGGGCCGATGGCCAAGGCGAAAGCACCCGACTGGAGGTCGCCCCAGACGCGCTCGGTGCTGACCGACCGTTTTTGGCGCACCGTAACCAACAAGCGCTCGCCCATGAAGAAGGCGAGCTGAATCGTTTGGTGTGTGAGCGCGACGGCATCGGCGTCGAGGCCGCGCATGATAAGCAGCGTATGGTCTGAAAAGTGCTCGATTTTTGGCGGGTGCTTTTCCCGCAATGCGTCAGAGATGGCCAGCGGATGGAAGCCGAGTGTCTGACCTAACAGGGCACGCAGCTCCGGGTTATCGGCTTCAAATATGTCAACCCACAGGAGGCCATCTGCCTGCCCTTGTTGCCAGGCTGTAATCAGCGATGCATTGCCATATTGGACGTCAGCGTCCGCGCTGGGTTGGTAAGCGGTTTGAATCATACGACCCTTTCTAGGCTGTGCGCAGTGTAGCGCACAGGGGGCCGCTACCTGCCGTTTACATGTTTCGTCGGTATTGACCGCCAACTTCAAAGAGGGCGTCTGTAATTTGACCCAATGAGCATACGCGAACCGCATCCATCAAGACGTCAAACACATTGCCGTTGTCAATCACCGCTTGACGCAAGCGCGCCAAGGCCGCCGGCGATTCTGTGGCGTGCTTGTCATGGAAGGCATGCAGGCGCGCCAACTGGCTTTGTTTCTCTTCTTCTGTGGAGCGCGCGAGCTCTAAGGCGTCAGGCACAGGGTCGCCATGTGGGTTGCGGAAGGTGTTCACACCGATGATGGGCAGCTCGCCAGTGTGCTTACGCATCTCGTAGGTCATGCTCTCATCTTGGATCTTCCCGCGCTGATAGCCGGTTTCCATAGCACCTAACACGCCGCCACGATCGGCAATACGCTCGAACTCCATGAGCACAGCCTCTTCCAGCAACTCGGTGAGCTCGTCAATGATGAAGCTACCTTGGCTGGGGTTCTCGTTTTTCGCCAAGCCCCATTCGCGGTTGATGATGAGCTGTATCGCCATGGCGCGGCGAACCGATTCTTCTGTCGGCGTGGTGATGGCCTCATCAAACGCGTTGGTGTGCAAGCTGTTGCAGTTGTCGTAAATAGCGATCAAGGCCTGCAAGGTGGTGCGGATATCGTTGAACTGAATTTCTTGCGCATGCAGACTGCGACCGCTTGTCTGTATGTGGTACTTCAGTTTCTGGCTGCGGTCATTGGCGCCGTACTTGTCACGCAAGGTGATGGCCCATATGCGCCGTGCAACGCGACCCAGCACCGTGTACTCGGGGTCCATCCCGTTGCTGAAGAAGAACGATAAGTTGGGCGCAAAGTCGTCAATGTGCATGCCACGCGCTAAATAGGCTTCGACGAAGGTGAAGCCATTCGACAAGGTCAACGCGAGCTGTGAAATCGGGTTGGCACCCGCTTCCGCGATGTGGTAGCCGCTAATCGAGACCGAGTAAAAGTTGCGCACGTTGTGGTCGACAAAATAAGACGCCACATCTCCCATCACCTTCAGGCTGAACTCTGTAGAGAAAATGCAGGTGTTTTGTCCCTGGTCTTCTTTCAAGATGTCTGCTTGTACCGTCCCGCGCACGGAGCTGAGTACGCGCGCGCGCAGGCTGGCGTACTCCGCCTCTGAGGGGTCACGCTGCTCGGTCTCTTTGAAACGCTCAAGTGCTTGGTCAATAGCGGTGTTCATGAACATCGCCAAAATGCTAGGCGCTGGCCCGTTGATAGTCATGGACACGCTGGTGCTGGGGTCGCATAAGTCGAAACCGTCGTAGAGCACTTTCATGTCATCCAAGGTTGCGATCGATACGCCAGAGTTGCCAACCTTGCCATAAATATCAGGCCGTAAGTCGGGGTCGTTACCGTAGAGGGTGACCGAGTCAAACGCGGTAGACAAGCGCTTGGCGGGCATGCCTTCGGACAACAACTTGAAGCGGCGATTGGTACGGAAGGGGTCCCCCTCACCAGCAAACATGCGGGTGGGGTCCTCGCCCTCACGCTTGAACGAAAACGTGCCGGCGGTGTAGGGGAAGTGGCCAGGCGCGTTTTCCAACATCAACCACTTGAGTAGCTCGCCATGGTCCTCGTAGGTCGGCAAAGCGACCTTGCGGACCACGGTGCCTGACAGGCTGGTTGTGGTGAGCTGGGTACGTATTTCCTTGTCGCGCACCTTGACGACGAACTCCTCGCCGCTGTACGCGGCTTGCATGGCGGGCCACTGCGCCAGTAAATCACGAACGTCCGTGTCCAACTTGGCCTCGCGTTTGATGGCAAGGTCAGCGGTCGCCTCAGTCGCGCGCGCGCGCTCTGGCTTGTCTTCTGCCAACATGCGGGCGGCTTCACGCAGCTGCTGCGCTTCACGGGCTAAGCGCGCTTGCGCTCTTGAGCGCAATTTGTAGGCACGCACTGTGTCCGAGATTTCGGCGAGGTAGCGCGCCCGCGCGGCGGGCACGATGGGCGTCTGGTTGGAGCTGAAGCGCACCCCGACCGCTGGCAACAGGCCGTCGGCTTTGGGAAAGCTCAGTCCAAGCGCGCTAAGTACTGGCTTCATGGCCTGATACAACGCGGTCACCCCGTCGTCATTGAAACGGGCCGCCATAGTGCCGAATACCGGCATGTCTTCGTAGCTGCGTTGGAAGTCTTCGCGGTTGCGCAACACCTGCTTGGCAACATCGCGCAAGGCGTCCGCAGAGCCTTTACGGTCAAACTTGTTGATGGCGACAAAGGCGGCGAAGTCCAGCATGTCAATTTTCTCAAGCTGACTTGCGGCGCCAAACTCGGGCGTCATCACGTACATGGGAACGTCCACGTGCGGCACGATGGCGGCGTCACCTTGGCCGATACCCGAGGTCTCAACGATGACCAAGTCAAAGCCTGCTGCTTTGCAACTGGCAATCACGTCTGGGAGCGCGGCGCTGATTTCCGAGCCGAATTCACGGGTGGCGAGCGAGCGCATAAAGACGCGCTGGCCGTTGCGCCACGGGGTGATCGCGTTCATGCGTATGCGGTCGCCTAGCAGCGCACCACCGCTCTTGCGGCGACTGGGATCGATGGAGATCACGGCCATACGCAACTGGTCATCTTGATCCAAACGGATACGGCGAATCAGCTCATCGGTTAACGAGGACTTGCCCGCGCCACCCGTTCCGGTAATACCGATGACGGGCACCTGGGTATCCTTGGCGTGGTGACGCACGGTCTCGACCAGTGCGGCGGGCGCACGCCCAGCCTCTACGGCGGTGATGAGCTGCGAGAGTGCGCGCCAATGGCCTTCTTCATGGCCTTGTATGGCCGATGCATCAGCGGGAAACACACCCGTGTTGTCGACGTCGCAGCGCATCACCATGTCGCCGATCATGCCTTGCAGGCCCATGCGCTGGCCATCTTCTGGGCTGTAAATACGCGTCACGCCATACGCTTGCAACTCAGCGATTTCGCTGGGAACAATGACGCCGCCGCCGCCGCCAAAGACCTTAATGTGCGCACCACCCTTCTCGCGCAGCAAGTCCACCATGTACTGGAAGTACTCGACGTGGCCGCCTTGGTAAGAGCTGATGGCAATGCCCTGTACGTCCTCTTGCAAGGCCGCGGTCACGACGTCGTCCACGCTGCGGTTGTGCCCTAAGTGGATGACTTCTGCGCCCATGCTTTGCAGAATGCGGCGCATGATATTGATCGCGGCGTCATGGCCATCAAACAGGCTGGCTGCGGTGACAAACCGTACCTTGTTGGTTGGGCGATAACTAGCGAGAACTTGAGGGTCTACCGATAGGTCTGTCATGGCGATCGTGTTAAAAAATGAATGACGTTTACGTAAACGTAAACCGACTGCAAATCTTACCCGAGTTCTTCATGGGTGACCAGTCCCTCGCGCAGGCTGCGGGCCACGTAAAAAAGCCCCGCAAAGCGGGGCTTCTCTTGGGCATAGGTCCCTAGCTTAGGCCGTTTGGAGTCTCAAGCCTTTACGCGGTTGGCGACCCACATACCGGCGAGCATCGCCGGCACGAACCACACCAAGTCCGAGTTGGTGGTCCACGCCGCCAAGGCGGGCCCCGGGCAGAAACCGCCCAAACCCCAGCCCACACCAAACATCGCACCGCCACTAATCAGCGGCCAATCGATGTCTTGGCGTGTGGGCAGCACAAAGCGTTGGGCGAACCAAGGCTTGTTGGCGTCAAGGGCGGGGCTATGTTCCCCGTTGGGTTTCGTCTGGCGGTAGGCAATCAGCGTCACGATGACGGCGCCGCCCATCACAAAGGCTAAGCTGGCATCCCATTGGCCGGGGACGGCATCGGTAAACAGAGCCGCGACGTTCAGAAAGCCAATGACCTTGGCTGGATCGGTCATGCCGGAGAAAACCAAGCCGGCGGCAAACATCAAGCCGGCGACCAAGCCGATGACGATGCCCTTTGCGCTGTCGCTGGCGTCTACTTGGACGCTGGTTTGTGCGGTACTCATGCGGCACCTCCTGCCATAAAGCCTGTAACGGTCACCGTCAGCATGGCGGCAGCCATGAAGACGACGACGGCGATCAGCGAGCGCGCTGAGCGGCGGCCCAAACCGCAGACCCCGTGGCCTGATGTGCAACCACTACCGCGCACAGTGCCGTAGCCAACCAGTAGGCCCGCCAGTATCAAGAGACCCGGACCCCGTGACGGCATGGCGGAGCTCACCGCAAACACCTGCGTAAACCATGCGCCGCCGACGATGAGGCCGACGACAAAAGCGAAGCGCCAGTTGGCCAATGCGGCCAGGCCACCGCGTTGCCCACTGTCGCTTTTGCTTGCGACGGGCTGTAACGCGCCAGTCGTGATACCACTGATGCCAGTGACGCGGCCAAAGGCGGCTAGCACTAACCAGCTCGCTAGTCCAATCACGATGCCGCCGATGGCGGCTTGCAGAAAGGGATGCATAAAAATTTCCTTTTAAAAATTAAAAGAGGTGTTTGAACAAATACTGGGGGGAGTATATAATAAAAACTCGAAATGAGTTATTTTTTTGCATTGACGACCACAAAGCCTTATGACGCACATCACAGATACCGAGCGTAAGAAAGCCCTGATACTTCGTTTGAAAAAGGTGGAGGGGCAATTGCGAGGCATTCAGAAACTCATTGAAGAAGAGTCTGACTGCGAAAAGGTCGCACAACAAATGACAGCATCGCGCAAAGCCTTAGACAAGGCCTTCTACACCATGGTCGGTTGCGTGATTGCACAGGGCGAGGTGGCCGGTGATGACGTTGCCGCCATGCTCGCTAAATTTTCCTGAGGCGACGTTTGTCTGCCCCACTTTATTCACGCACGCGGAGAAACACATGACACAACACACCCCTTTGGCACCGATACAGTTGTTCGACCAACCGTCGGGTACTTACACCTACATCGTCTCTGATCCGACGACCCGTGAGGCCATCATCATTGACCCGGTGGAAGAGCAAATTGAGCGCGATATGGCGATCTTGCAGGAGTACAAACTCACGCTGCGTTACGCCATCGAGACCCATGCGCACGCCGATCACATCACCAGCGCAGCAAAGTTGGTAGAGCTCACTGGCGCCAAGACGGGCGCGCCCGCCAACTGCGGCATTACGACAGCGTCTATTCAGTTGGCGCACGGCGACACCTTAACCGTTGGTAGCGAGTCCCTCACAGCCTTGCATACCCCCGGGCATACCGGCGGGAGCATGTGTTTTGTTTGGCGCGACCATGTGTTTACGGGGGATACCTTGCTAATTAATGGCTGTGGCCGAACCGACTTCCAGTCAGGCAGTGCGAGCGATTTGTACGACAGCATTCAGACCCACTTGTTTTCCCTCCCAGATGCCACGACCGTTTGGCCAGGACACGACTATCAAGGGCGCACACACACCACCATTGGTTTTGAGAAGCAAAACAACCAGCGCCTTGCGAACAAGACAGCCATTGAATTTATTGCAATCATGGATGGTCTTAACCTACCCCGCCCCAAGCGCATCGATGAAGCGGTGCCGGCCAATCTCACGTCGGGCGTGCGCCACGATGCAGGCGATCACCAAAAAATGACCTCGCCTGTAGCGGCTCAAGGCTATGCAGGTGACGTCAGTGGGCCTTTGGCGTGGGCATGGGTCAGCACCGGTGAGGCGGTGTTGGTGGACGTGCGAACCGACGCCGAGCGTGAGTGGGTGGGCTACGTGCCAGGTGCCGTGGCAGTGGCCTACAAGCAATGGCCCAATATGCAAGAAAACGCCGACTTTGATGCGCAAATGAGAGCGGCATCGGGTGGAAAGAAGGTGGTTCTGTTGTGCCGCAGTGGTGTGCGCTCCATTGCCGCTGCCAAGCGGGCAACGGCCTTGGGCATGGCGGCCTACAACATCCTTGAGGGTTTTGAAGGCGATCCCGATACCAGTGGCCACCGCGGAACACGTGGTGGCTGGCGCGCGCGCGGTCTGCCTTGGCGTCAAAACTAAGCGCGCGGCTTCATCGCGTGGCCCTAAGAGAAAAACGCCGAAAGCCAGTGAACGCGGTGCAGAGCAGGTCATAATTCCCGCATGACGTTCATGGCAATTGATGTGGGGAATACGCGGCTCAAGTGGGCCGTCTATGAATCTGCGCGTCCCGGCGCGCGTCAATTGGCGAACGGCGCACAGTTTTTGGAGCACATCGATTCGCTGAGCGAGGGTGACTGGGCGGAGCTACCCGCGCCCCAAAGCATGCTGGGGTGTGTGGTGGCCGGTACCGCGGTCATGCGTCGCGTTGAAGAGCAGCTGGACATCTGGGACGTGTCGCCGCGTTGGGTGGTGCCGTCGGACGCCGAAGGCGGTGTGACCAATGGCTATGAGCACCCTGCCCGTTTGGGGGCTGATCGATGGGTGGCCATGATTGGCGCACGTCGTCGCCTGCTGTCTCGTGGCGACCAGCGCCCGTGTGTGGTCGTGATGGTGGGTACAGCCGTGACGGTAGAGGCGATAGACCAGCATGGCCACTTCCTTGGTGGCATCATCTTGCCTGGCCACGGCATCATGCTGCGGGCCCTGGAGTCGGGTACTGCCGGCCTGCATGTGCCCACTGGCGATGTGGTGCCTTTCCCCCAGAACACCAGTGACGCGCTCACTAGCGGTGGCACATTTGCCATTGCGGGGGCTGTCGCCCACATGGTGCAGCAGCTGAAGGCACACAGTGGCGAGGAGCCCGCTTGCCTGATGACGGGTGGCGCGGGCTGGAAAATGGCGCCCAGCATGAGCGTCAACGTGGAGTTGGTCGACTCCTTGGTACTTGACGGCTTACTAGAACTCGCCCAACTACGGGGCCTGTAAGCCCCGTAACTAGATCATTCACCGGGCCTGTAAACCCCGCATGCCGCGCCGGTATTGCCGTCGGTTTAGCGCGGCGCCAAGGCCTTCTCGATGAGGCGAACCCAAGCGGTTGCGCCAATGCCGATCAGTTCGTCGTTGAAGTCGTAGCTCGGGTTGTGCAAGGTGCATGGACCGCCGCCATGACCGATGGCGCGGTGGTCGCCCTCGCCATTGCCCAAGAAGACATACGCACCCGGCTTCTCCATGAGCATGTAGGCGAAGTCCTCGGCACCCATGGTGGGCTCTTGGTCGACCACATGGTCTGCCCCCACCACCTCTTTAAACACCTCGCGCGCGAAGGCCGCTTGCGCGGGGTCGTTGATCGTGGGTGGGTAATTGCGCACAAACTCAAAATCACATTCGGCACCATAGGCTGCGGCGGTGTGTTGTGCCACCTCGCGCATGCGCGCCTCGATGAGGTCGAGTACGTCAATGCTAAACGTTCGCACGGTTCCTTGCATCTCGCAGCTGTTGGGGATGACGTTGGTGGCGACGCCCGCGTTGATCATGGTGACGGAAATCACGCCAGCGTCTACGGGTTTTTTGTTGCGCGTGATGATGGTCTGAAACGCTTGCACCATCGCGGCCGCGACGGGCACGGGGTCGACCCCCATGTGCGGCATGGCGGCGTGCGCGCCCTTGCCTCGCACGGTGATCACGAACTCGTTGCTAGAGGCCATGACTGGCCCAGCGCTCACAGCGATGGTGCCAACGGCCAAGCCAGGCCAGTTGTGAAGGGCGAACACCGCGTCCATGGGGAAGCGCGTAAACAGGCCGTCCTTGATCATCTCGCGCGCACCCCCTCCACCTTCCTCGGCAGGTTGAAAAATGGTGTACACCGTCCCGGCAAAGTCCGGGTTCTCTGCGAGGTGTTTTGCGGCGGCAAGCAAGGTCGCCGTATGGCCGTCGTGCCCGCAGGCGTGCATCTTGCCGCTGTGCTTGCTGGCGTGCGCGAAGGTGTTGGTTTCTTGTATCGGCAGGGCATCCATGTCGGCGCGCAGGCCAATGCTGCGCGCAGCGGCTTGTGCATCGCCAGACAGCCTTCCTTTGATCACACCGACCACGCCCGTGACGCCCAAGCCGGTATGTACCTCCATGCCATAGCTGCGTAAGATATCCGCCACCACGCCCGCGGTGCGCTGCTCTTCGTAGCAGAGCTCTGGGTGGGCGTGTATGTCTTTTCGAATCAGCGCCATCTCAGTGGCGTTGGCTTGTATTGCGTCTATGAGGTTCATGGGCACCTTGCTTGGCTGAAGGGTTCAAAAAAGCTATGCTACTGCGATTAGGCGCTGGACGCCATTGCACGGACAACTTTTCCCCATGGAGATGGACACCCTATGAATCAACCCGCTGTTATGTCCCCGCCACCTGAGGCGCCGGTGATTGTGGGCGCCTGCCCGCATGATTGCCCAGACACCTGCTCACTGCTCACCACGGTGCAAGATGGGGTGGCGGTGAGCGTGCGCGGTAATCCCGATCACCCCGCGACCGCGGGTGTGCTGTGCACCAAGGTGTCGCGTTACACGGAGCGCACCTACCACCCAGAGCGCCTGCTCACGCCGTTGAAGCGGGTGGGTAAAAAAGGGGAAGGGCGGTTTGAGCCCGTCTCGTGGGATGAGGCGTTAGACGATATTGCGCAGCGCCTACAAGCCATTGCGGCGGATGATCCTCAGGCTGTGTTGCCCTATAGCTACGCGGGTACCATGGGGCAGGTGCAGCGCGAGTCCATGGCGGCGCGGTTTTTTAACCGCTTAGGGGCGTCGCAACTGGATCGCACCATTTGCTCTTCGGCGGGCAGTGCGGGCTTGGCACACACCTATGGCGCGCCCGTAGGTATGCACATGGCGGCCTTTGCACAGGCCAAGCTCATTCTCATTTGGGGCAGCAACGCCATCGCGAGTAACTTGCACTTTTGGCGCCACGTGCAAGCGGCAAAGCGCGACGGTGCGAAGGTGATTTGTATTGACCCCCGCTTAACCGAAACGGCAGAAAAATGTCACCAGCATATTGCGCTGTTACCGGGGACTGATGCCGCATTGGCCTTGGGACTCATGAATGAGTTGATAGCGAACGACTGGTTGGATCATGACTACATCGAACAACATACCAGTGGTTGGAACGCGCTGAAAGCGAGAGCCTTGGCGTGGCCTGTTGAGCGCGCCGCCAAGGTGTGTGGCATTAGCCCAGAAGAAATTACCGGTTTGGCCTACGACTACGCGCACAGCGAAGCGCCGGCGATTCGTCTGAACTATGGCATGCAACGCACGCGTGGCGGCGGTAATGCGGTGCGTGCGGTGGCGTGTTTGCCTGCGCTTGTGGGCGCTTGGCGCCACGCCAGTGGGGGCCTGTTGTTGTCCAGCGCCGGTTATTTTCCCACCCAGAAAAAGGCACTTGAGCGCCCAGATTTACTCGCCAAAGGTTTGCCGGGACGCACGCCGCGCGTCATCAATATGACGACCATTGGGGCAGACCTGAATCGCGATAGCGATGCCGCTTTTGGCCCCAAGGTGCAGGCACTCATTGTCTACAACAGCAACCCCGTAGCGATCGCGCCCGATTCGCCGCAAGTGGTGAAGGGCTTTGCGCGTGACGATTTATTTACGGTCGTGTTGGAGCATTTCAAAACCGATACGGCCGACTATGCCGACTACGTCTTGCCCGCCACCACACAGTTAGAGCATTGGGACATACATGCCAGCTACGGCCACACCGATGTGTTGCTAAACCGGCCTGCCATCGCACCGCACGGTGAGGCGCGGACCAATACCGACGTCTTCCGCGCCTTGGCGCAGCGCATGGGTTTCGATGAGCCCTGTTTTAGCGATACCGATGAAGACCTATGCACCCAGGCGTTTGACCCTGCCGTGGTGTCATGGTCGTTGTTGTGTGCACAAGGGTTTGCGCCTTTGCCGTTGTCAGCGGCGCCATTTGCCAATGGTGGATTTCCAACGCCGTCTGGTAAGTGCACCTTTGAGAGTCCCGGCTTGGCGGCCATCGGTCAGGACCCCGTGCCAGACTACCTCCCCAATTGGGAGCCGCCCAATGTCGATGCGCGCTATCCCTTGGCCATGATCTCGCCGCCGGCTCGAAACTTCCTCAACTCCACGTTCGCAAACGTTAAAAGCTTGCGCGATATCGAGGGCGAGGCGCTGGTCGAAATCTCGTCGGTCGATGCGCAAGCGCGGGGCATCAACGACGGTGACGAGGTGGCTGTATTTAACGACCGTGGGCGTTATGTGTGCGTGGCGCGCGTGAGTAAGCGTGCCCGCGTGGGCGTGGTCAACGGTCTGGGTATTTGGTGGCGCAAGTTAGGGCTGCGCGGCACCAATGTCAACGAGGTGACGTCGCAGGCGCTCACCGATTTGGGACGCGCTCCCACGTTTTACGATTGCGCCGTTGAGGTGGCGCGGGTGGCTTAGTCTTTGAGGTCTTCCACCAAATCGACATAGGCTTGTTGGGCTTCTGCGTTGGTCATGCCCTTGACCTTGTTCCAAGCAGACCATTTTGCAAAGCCCACCATGTCGGTCATGCTGGGCTTGTCGCCGGTGACGTCGCCGATGCTGCCCTGCTTGTAAAGCGCGTACATGCGCAGTAAGGTCTGGTTGTCTGGACGCGAGGCGAGTTGCTGGGCGTCTTGGCTGGCTTGTTCGAATGCGTTGGCTAAATCTGACATGGCTTTGAATCCGGGAGTATGGGGTTGGTGAATGGAAATTACGGCACAATTCTGAACTATAAATAACCGAGCCGTTTGCGCTGAACGCAAAACCGCAAGGCATTCCACACCATACGCTACATCACCACCAGCTCTTCAAGCACGCTCTATGACCACCACACCGCCCAACGAACCCCGCGCCCCTGTCTCGACCATCGATCAGGCCGACGTACTGGCCAAGGCCCTGCCGTACATTCGTAAATTTCATGGCAAAACCATGGTCATCAAGTACGGTGGCAACGCAATGACCGACCCCGCACTGCAAGCGGCGTTCGCAGCGGATGTGGTGTTGCTGAAGTTGGTGGGAATCAACCCGGTCGTTGTCCATGGGGGTGGGCCTCAGATTGAGTCCCTGCTGCAACGGTTGGGTAAGAAAGGCGAATTTATCCACGGCATGCGCGTGACTGACGCCGAGACCATGCAAGTTGTTGAGTGGGTATTGGCGGGCGAGGTGCAACAAGATATCGTCGGCTTGATCAACCAAGCGGGTGGCAAGGCCGTGGGTTTGACCGGACGCGATGGGGGCCTCATACACGCCCGTAAGCTGCGCCTGACCGACCCGATTGATAAAACAACTGAGCACGACGTGGGGCAAGTTGGTGACATCGTGGGTATCGATCCCGCCGTGGTCAAGGCCTTGCAGGACGACGCGTTTATCCCCGTTGTGAGCCCGCTGGGTTTCGGTGAAAACAACGAAAGCTACAACATCAACGCGGATGTGGTTGCCAGCAAATTAGCCATGGTGTTGTCTGCTGAGAAGCTGCTCTTGCTCACCAACACGGCAGGCGTCTTGGATAAGGCGGGTAACTTGCTGACCGATCTGACCGCGCGTGAGGTGGACGCCTTATTCGCCGATGGCACGATATCTGGCGGCATGATGCCCAAGATCAGTGGGGCGCTGGATGCCGCCAAGAGTGGTGTGAATTCGGTGCATGTCATTGATGGCCGCGTGCCACATGCGCTGTTGCTAGAAATCTTGACGGATCAAGCGTTCGGCACCATGATCAGATCTCATTAACCCACACAGTTGCGGTCGCGCGTGCGTCTCGCTGCTGGTACATCGTTCGCAACGTGATATGACAGACGCTAGCCCCGACGCTATGACAGACCCCACAAGCGCGCCCGTTGGCAAGGGCAAACCCAAGCCTGGCCAGCGCCGCATGGAGATTCTGCAAGCCTTTGCGGCCATGCTCGAACAACCCATGGCCGAACGGGTGACCACGGCGGCGCTGGCTAAGCGCTTGGGCGTGAGTGAGGCCGCACTCTACAGGCAGTTTGCCAGCAAGTCGCAAATGCTGGATGCCTTAATTACCTTCACCGAGGACAGTCTGTTGGGGCTGGCAACCAAGGTAAATAGCGACCCCGACAAGTTGGTGGACGGCCGCGCCGCGTGCGGGCAAGTGGTGTGGTTGGCCTTGCAATTCGCGCAGGCCAATCCGGGTATGGTGCGGGTGTTGGTGGGCGATGCGCTGATTTACGAACAGCCACGTCTGATGGCACGCGTGAATCTGCTGTTTGATAAGTTGGAGTCGATCTTGCGTGGGCATTGGCGCTCGTCGGCACTGGCGGCCAACGAGGGGGCTCCGACGGCGGAGGCCCAGATGCGCGCGGGGCTCTTGTTAATGTGCCTGCGCGGGCGCTTGCATGCCTTCGTGCGCAGTGACTGGAAGCAGCGCCCCACCGATGGTGCGTCAGAAGAGTTGGCCTTTCTGATCGCCTAGCCGTTGTCTTAGGGCGCTCCCAGCGCCGCCTCAGCTGATCGCGTACAAAAACACGAAAGGTGTTCAAAAATAAGTGGATTTAGTGCAGAATAGAACGAACGTTCGTTTTATTATGAAATCTATGCCTGCTCTGTCCATCGTGAAAAACACCGCGCCTGAAGACGTCGCCTTCAAGCGCCGACCTAAAAACTCGGTCAAAGGTCAACAAACCAAAGCGGCCATTGTGGACGCCGCTTTAGGTCTGGCGACCCATATCGGCTTAGAGGGTCTGAGCATTGGCGTACTCGCCGAACGCATGCAAATGAGCAAGTCCGGGGTGTTCGCGCATTTTGGTTCGCGAGAAGAGCTGCAGGTGTCGGTGGTGCGCGAGTACCACGCTCGCTTCGAGGACGAGGTCTTCCAACCCGCGATGCAGGCACCGCGTGGGCTGCCACGCCTACGGGCGCTGTTCAATAACTGGATGGAGCGCACGGCAATTGAAATTGACCAAGGCTGTATTTACATCAGCGGTGCCATCGAGTTTGAAGACCGAGAAGGCCCCGTACGAGAGGCCTTGGTCACGTCCATGACGCTGTGGCTGACCGCGCTCAACCGCGCGGTGGTGCAAGCCCTAGAAACGGGCGATCTGCGCCCAGATACAGACGCCTCTCAGGTCACGTTTGAAATGCATGGCCTTATTTTGACCTTGCACTATCAGGCGCGTTTCATGCGCAGCGCTGACGCCATGACCCGTGGGCGTACCAGCTTTGAACACTTGTTGGCACGCTGCTTGCCTTAGCGGCTGCGCATCGATTCATCCACACCCATTTTATTTATCTGTTCAGGAGTTCCCATGGCCCAGTACACACCACCGCTTCGTGATATGCAATTCTTGTTGCATGAGGTCTTCGACGTGTCGCGTGAGTTTGCCGCGATGCCCAAGCATGCCGATGTTGACGCGGAAACGATTAACGCGATCTTGGAGGAGGGCGGTAAGTTCGCCTCTGAGGTGCTGTTTCCCCTCAACCGCTCAGGCGATGAGCAAGGGTGCAAGCTAGACCAGCAGACCCACGTGGTCACCACCCCCACCGGCTTCCAAGATGCCTACACGCAGTACGTCGCTGGCGGCTGGCCTGCGCTGAGTTGCGATCCCGCCTTCGGTGGGCAAGGTCTACCAATTGTGGTGAACCAGTGTTTTTATGAAATGCTCAACAGTGCCAACCAAGCGTGGACCATGTACCCTGGCCTGACTCACGGCGCTTATGAGGCCTTGCATGCACACGGCACGCCCGAGCAACAACAGACCTACTTGCCCAAGATGGTTAGCGGTGAGTGGACAGGAACCATGTGCCTCACCGAGCCGCACTGCGGCACCGATCTCGGGTTGTTGCGAGCCAAGGCCGAGCCCCAAGCGGATGGCACCTACCGCATCACGGGACAAAAGATTTTCATCAGTTCGGGTGAACATGATATGGCGGGCAACATCATTCACTTGGTGTTGGCGCGTCTGCCGGACGCACCCGTTGGTAGCAAGGGCATCAGTTTGTTTGTGGTGCCAAAGTTTTTGGTTGGTGCCGACGGCGCACTGGGCGCACGCAACCCCATCATCTGCACGGGGCTGGAACACAAAATGGGCATTCATGGCAACGCAACGTGTCAAATGACCTTGGACGGTGCCGTGGGTAGCTTGGTCGGCAAGCCCAACAAGGGCTTGTCTGCCATGTTTGTGATGATGAATGCGGCGCGCATTGGTGTGGGTATGCAGTCACTGGGCCTCACCGAGGTGGCGTATCAAAACGCCTTGGCTTATGCCAAAGACCGCTTGCAATCACGCAGCCTGACTGGGGTGAAGGCCAAGGACCAGCCCGCCGATCCCATTTTGGTTCACCCCGACGTGCGCAAGATGTTGTTAACGGCTAAGGCGTACGCCGAAGGCGGTCGTGCGTTGGCGTTGCACTGCGCGTTACTCATTGATCAAGAACTCAGTCACCCCGACGAGGCCGTACGCAAAGAGTCAGCCGAGATCGTGGCGTTGCTCACACCCATCGTGAAGGCCTTTACAACCGATAACGCGTGGACCGCGACCTCCGCCTGTCTGCAGGTGTTTGGCGGCCACGGCTACATCAAAGAGTGGGGGATGGAGCAATACGTGCGCGACGCACGGATCAACATGATCTACGAGGGGACCAACACCATTCAAAGTTTGGACCTACTGGGGCGCAAGGTCTTGGGCAATCAGGGCGCGACCCTGAAGAAGTTTGGCAAGCAGGTGGAAGCCCTCATTCGCGAAGAGGGTGTCAACGAAGCCATGGCGCCCTTCATTAACCCGCTCGCTGTTTTAGCGGACAAGATGACCAAGTTCACCACCGAAATCGGTTTTAAGGCATTCCAAAACCCCGATGTCGTTGGCTCTGCAGCGGTTGATTATTTGCGGGTAGCAGGCCACCTCGTGCTGGGCTACTTCTGGGCGCGAATGGCACAGGTTGCGTTGCGAGAAATTGCGGCGGGAAATACCGATCCGTTTTATCAAGCCAAGCTGCAAACAGCGCGCTTTTACTTCACCAAGCTGTTGCCAGAGACCGCATCGCTTATGCAAACGGCGCGCGCAGATACCGACGTATTGATGGATACCGACGCCGCATTGGCATGACCTTATATGCCCGCTTACACCTACGCTTAAACGCCGCGAGACGCTTGCGGCAGAGCATAAAACCCAACCAGGAGCACCTGATCATGAATCGTGTATTTGAACAGTCCACCAGCGCATTCCTAAAGAAAAGCCGAGGGTGGCTAGGCGCTGCCTTGCTATTGCCCGCACTGGCCTGGGCGCAAGCCACTCCGGTCGGCCTTTGGAAAACCATAGACGACGAGACAGGACAGGAAAAGTCACTGGTGCGTATTGTGGATGCCAATGGTGTCTTGGCAGGAAAGGTCGAGACCTCGCTGGTGACCGACCCCAACGTCAACAAAATATGTAGCTTGTGTCGGGGTGACCGCAAAGACCAGCTCATTGTGGGCATGGAAATTATCCGAGGCGTCAGCCAAAGCAACTCCAAAGACGGCTTATGGGATGGCGGTGAAATCTTGGACCCACAAAAAGGCAAGACTTATAACGTGATGCTGACCCCTATCGATGGGGGTGCGAAATTAGAAGTGCGCGGCTACGTGGGCCTGCCCTTGTTGGGGCGTACACAGACGTGGCTGCGCGTCGAGTAAAGACCGTTTTACCCGCGGCTTAGCCGCGTTTTGGAGAATTCATGCATTCGTTTCATATCCGCCGCGTTGCGGTGTTGGGCGCCGGCGTTATGGGTGCGCAAATTGCGGCACATTTGGTTAACGCCCGTATCCCGGTCACTCTATTCGACTTACCTACCGAAGAAGGCCACGACCCCTCCGCGATTGCGCGTAAGGCCATTGCGGGGCTCAGCAAAATGAAACCTGCGCCGCTGGGTCGTGCAGCGGATGCCAGCCTGATACAAGCGGCTAATTACAACGATGACTTGGCCGCGTTAGGGGCATGTGATCTGGTGATCGAGGCGATCGCTGAGCGGTTGGACTGGAAACACGGCCTATATGAAAAGATTGCGCCGCATTTGTCGGCCCACGCGATTCTGGCAAGCAACACCTCGGGTCTATCTATCAGCGCATTGGGTGCGCCCTTGCCCGATGAACTGGCATCCCGTTTTTGCGGTGTGCACTTCTTTAACCCACCGCGCTATATGGCGCTGGTGGAGCTCATTGCCACGCCGCGTACCGATCCACGGGTCGTCGACCAGCTAGAGAGTTTCGTCACAACGAGTTTGGGCAAATCTGCGATACGCGCAAAAGACACACCCAACTTCATTGCCAACCGCATTGGCAGTGCGGGCTTGCTGTCGACGTTCGTTGAGGCGGAGCGCTATGGCTTGACCTGCGATGTGGTGGATGACCTAACAGGCAAGTCACTGGGCCGCGCCTCCTCGGGCACTTTCCGAACCGCAGATGTGGTCGGCCTCGACACCCTTGGCCACGTGATCCACACCTTGCAGACGCAGCTAGATGCGTCCAAAGACCCGTTTTACCCCCACTTTGAAACGCCACCTGCTTTAAAGCGGTTGATTGAAAAAGGACATCTGGGTCAAAAGGTAAAAAAGGGCTTTTACAAAAAAGTGGGGCGCGATATTTTGCGCTACGACTTGGCGAGCGATGACTACGTGCCCGGTGGCAACAAGGCCGATGCGGTATACAGCCGCATGCTCAAGCGAGCACCGGCTGAGCGACTGCGTTTGCTACGCGAGAGCTCGGGTGCGGAGGGACAGTTTTTGTGGGCGATTCTGCGTAACGGCTTCCATTACGCCGCATTGCACCTTGCGCAAATAGCGCACACCGCCCGCGATGTCGATGCCTGTATGCGATTGGGCTTCGCGCACAAGCAGGGCCCCTTTGAGCTTTGGCAGTCTGCAGGCTGGCAACAAGTGGCTGAGTGGGTGCAGGCAGACATAGACGCGGGCAAGGCCCTGTGCGGAACGCCGTTGCCCGACTGGGTGTTTAACGGGCCGGTTGCCGATGCGGGGGGCGTGTATACGCCTGAGGGATCATGGAATCCGGAAACCGGTGCATTCGAGCGCCCACACGTCTTGCCTGTGCACGCGCGCCAGCTGTTCCCTGACACGTTCTTTGGTGACGGTGCTACGCCTTACTTGTCGGCAGGGCAAACGGTCTTTGAAGATGAGAGCATTCGCCTGTGGACCCATGACGACCACGCAGAGGTCTTGATCGCAAGCATCAAAACCAAGATGCAGGCCATTAGCCCGCAGGTGGCCGAGGGCTTGCAACGTGGCGTTCAGTTAGCCGAGGCCGCTTACGCCGGCATGGTGATTTGGTCGGGTGGCAAGCTCTTTAGTGCGGGTGCTGATTTGCAGGCGATGTTGCCCGGCTTCATGATCGGTGGGCTTGATGCGATTGACGCGGTCGAGCATGAGTTGCAAAAACTCATGCTGGCGATTCGTTATGCACACGTGCCGGTGGTTAGCGCCGTCAGTGGCCTCACCCTCGGCGGCGGCTGTGAGCTAGCGGTTTATAGCGCCAAGCGCGTCGTCGCCCATGAGAGTTACATCGGTTTGGTCGAGGTGGGCGTTGGTCTGGTGCCGGGCGCAGGCGGCCTGACCTACATCGCCCGGCGTGCGGCTGAAAATGCGCGCTTGGCCACGGGTACCGATTTGCTGCCCTTCTTGACCGAGGGCTTCACCGCCGCGGCCATGGCCAAGGTGGGTACCAGTGCCTTGGAGTCGCGTGACCTCGGTTACGTATTGGACAGCGACCCCATTGTCATGAACGCATCGGAAGTGTTGGGTGTGGCGCTGAACGAGGTCAAGGCAATGTCTGCCGCAGGTTATCGCGCGCCGATGGCGCGTCATTTCAAAGTGGCCGGAAGGACGGGGGTTGCCACCATCTTGGGACAGCTCATTAATATGCGTGACGGCGGTTTCATTAGCGAGCACGACTTCCGCATTGGCAAAGAAATTGCTCAAGTGGTGTGTGGTGGCGAGGTTGATGCCAACACAGAGGTTTCTGAGGCCTATCTGATGACCCTTGAGCGCCGTGCCTTTGGGCAGTTATTGGCGTCCGCCAAGACACAAGCCCGCATCATGGGGATGCTCAATACGGGCAAGCCGCTACGCAACTAAATAACGATTGACCATTTATGAAACAAGTTCAAGACGCTTACATCGTGGCCGCGACGCGCACGCCCATCGGGCGCTCGCACAAAGGTTTCTTTAAACATACGCGCCCCGACACCTTGCTCGCGCATGCGCTGCGCGCCGTGGTGGCACAGGCTCCGTCCCTAGACCCGGATGCGATCGAGGACGTGGTTGCGGGTTGTGCGATTCCAGAGGCACAGCAGGGCTTAAATGTGGCACGTGTCGCCGCCGTGTTGGCAGGCTTACCCAAGTCTGTCGGCGGGATTACGGTGAACCGCTTTTGTGCCTCAGGCCTGAGCGCTGTGCAAATGGCGGCGGATCGCATCCGTGTGGGCGAGGCCGATGTCATGATCGCCGCAGGTGTGGAGAGCATGAGTATGGTGCCCATGATGGGTAACCATCCGTCTTTATCGCCGGAGATTTTTCGTAACACCGACCAAATTGATGACTACGGCATTGCCTATGGCATGGGCTTAACGGCTGAGAAAGTCGCACAGCAATGGCGGGTGAGTCGCGAAGATCAGGACGCTTTTGCGCTGCAGTCACACCAACGCGCCATGGCCGCCATGGCCGATGGGTCCTTCGTCAATGAAATAACGCCGGTTGATGTGGAGGTGCGACACCTAGACTTGCGCACTGAGCAGGTGCGCATGAGTACGCAGGCCGTGAGTTTGGACGAAGGTGCGCGCCCCGATACCAGCTTAGAAGGCTTGGCCAAACTGCGCTGTGTATTTGCGGCACGTGGCTCGGTGACCGCAGGCAACAGTTCGCAAACGTCAGATGGTGCCGGGGCGCTGCTGCTGGTGAGCGAAAGCGCACTGAAGCGTTATGGCCTGACGCCGTTGGCGCGGTTTGTTGGCTACGCCAGTCGCGGGGTGCCGCCACACATCATGGGTATCGGTCCGGTCGCTGCGATTCCAGCGGCCTTGAAAGCGGCTGGCTTGACGCAAGATGCCATGGATTGGATAGAGTTGAACGAGGCGTTTGCCGCCCAGTCCTTGGCGGTCATACGTACCTTAGACCTAGACCCCGCCAAGGTGAACCCTATGGGAGGCGCCATTGCGTTGGGTCACCCACTGGGTGCCACCGGCGCGATACGGGCGGCAACGGTGGTCCATGCGTTGCAGCGTAAGCAGCTGAAATATGGCATGGTGACCATGTGCGTGGGCATGGGGCAAGGCGCGGCGGGTATATTTGAGCGCGTTTAAACGGTCGCAAAAACAGTGACGCACATTTTTTATTTGTAGGAGTACCGACATGTCCGATATCTTGGTTGAAACCTTAGACGGGGTAACCACTCTCACCTTGAACCGCGTGGCCAGAAAAAATGCGATCACCGCCGATATGTATGCGCTGATGGCTGGCGCCTTGGTCGATGCCGCTGCGGACGATGCCTGTCGCGTATTGGTGATTCAGGGGCACGAGACCATCTTTAGTGCAGGCAATGACATTGCCGATTTTTTGAACAACCCCCCAGCGGGTCCGCAAGCACCGGTGTTTCAGTTTTTACACGGCATCGCCGCCTTTCCCAAGCCCGTGTTGGCGTCGGTGTGTGGCCCTGCTGTGGGCATTGGTTCAACCCTGTTGTTGCATTGTGACTTGGTCTATGCCGGTGATAACGCGGTATTTTCCATGCCGTTTGTGAACCTCGGTCTGGTGCCGGAAGCCGCGTCCAGCTACATGTTGCCGCAACTGATGGGTTATCACCGCGCGGCCGAAGTGTTGTTGATGGGCGAGCCGTTTATGGCCGACACCGCGCTAGAGATTGGTTTTGTTAATCGGGTGCTCGCGCCGACGGAGACCAACGCCTATACCCAGGCACAGGCGGTGAAGATGGCCAAGAAGCCCCTGAGCTCTTTGACTGAATCCAAGCGCCTAATGAAGGCGCCTCAACAGGCCCACGTGCAAGAAGCCATGAAAAACGAGGGGCAGGTGTTTAGCGCGATGCTAACCGCACCCGCGGCCAAGGAGGCCTTTGGTGCGTTTGTTGAGAAGCGGCGACCTGACTTTAGCAAGCTGTAATGTGAGGCTGGCGGCGTTACAGCGTTACAGCGATGTCGTTAGGTAGGTGATGTAACTGAGATAGGCGACCAGCAGGGTGCCGCCTTCTAGGCGGTTAATCCGCCCCGGTTTGCCGCGAAAGCCAACGCCCCAAATAAACAGCGACAAGCTCATCAGCGCGACCAAGGGCAGGTCGCGTTGCATCAATAGCGGGTCGACGTTGCCCGGCGCAATCAGGCCGGCAATACCCACCACCCCTAAGGTATTGAAGAGGTTGGAGCCCAAGACATTACCCAAGGCGAGGGCGTGTTGCCCTTTTCTGGCGGCGGCCAATGAGGCGGCGAGTTCGGGCACCGAGGTGCCGAAGGCCAAAATGGTTAAGCCAATGAGTAAATCGCTCACGCCCAGCGCGCGGGCGATATGCTCGGCCCCCCAAATCAGGCCTTGCGAGCTGAGCATCATGGCGACCAAACTCAGCACCAAAACCACCCAGGTGTTGCGTATGTTGGGGCGGTGGGCTTCGGCGACCTTCTCCGCCTCTTCCGTGAACGTGTCGGTGCCATCCACACTCGCCATGACTTGTGACTGGCGCCCCGAGGCAATCAGCCAGGCCATGAGCGTGAACAGCAAGCCGACCAACACCACGGCGTCGATTCGGCTCAATACGCCGTCAAATAGCAGCCACATGCTAATAAACGTGACCCCGCAGAGTATGGGCAACTCTTTACGCAAGATCTTGGACTCAAATGGAATGGGGCTAATCAGCGCAGTTAAGCCCAGAATGAGTCCGATGTTGGCAATGTTGGAGCCATAGGCGTTGCCTAAAGCCAAGCCTGGCGTGCCGTTACTGGCCGCAATGGCAGAAACCAGCATCTCTGGTGCCGATGTACCAATACCAATGATCAAGATACCAATGAGCAGCGGTGGAATGCTGTAGCGATGGGCGATGGCCGCAGCCGAGTCCACAAAGCGGTCGGCACTTAAAACCAAAAAAACCAGACCCAATAGCAGGGCAATACAGTAGAGCAACATACAAGGTAGGTGAGGGGCCACAGCGGCAACAACCGACATTGTCCGTGACTTTGTTGCGCGCCGGTGCGGCGTGGCGGGAGTAGACTGTTGGGGCGTCAGGTCATCGCGCTATTTTGCGCCACAATGAGCCGTTTGCGTCCACGCGCTTACCTTTGAAACCACATACAGGGCTTTTAAAATTGACTCCCGATACGCCGGCTCTCCACCCCTTAGCAGACCCTCATGATGCCGAGTCCCCGTTGGAGTTTGACTTCATCGAAGGCGCTCGTGCTGTCTTTGAGGAAAAAATTGTGTTCAACCGTGTGCTGGGTTTAAAAATTACGACCATTGGCTCCCAGCGGGTCTGCGCCCAGATCCCCATGCGCCCAGACTTGGTTGGGCATTATGGGTACAACCGTATTCACGGTGGCGTGATCAGCGCGGCCCTGGATGCCTTGGGCGGTTTGGCTGTGCTGGGTGCCATCGGCGCGCGTTACCGAGACGAGTCGGTGGACCAAAGGCTAGACCGGTTTTCCAAATTGGGCACCATCGACTTGCGCATCGATTACCTGCGCCCCGGCATTGGCGCGCACTTTGAGCTCACCGCCGAGGTCTTGCGTTTGGGCTCACGCGTGGCATCCACCCGCATGTCGTTTTTGGGTGCGGATGGCCGTTTGTTATCAACTGGCACGGGTGCCTACATTGTTTCTTAAGCGGTCATTCAGAAAGTAACTATGGATAAACGCCAAACAATCAAAACAGCTGCAATCGGCCTGTTGGCGGGGGTATTTGCCAGCCGTTCTGGTGCGGCAAATGAGACGCAGACGGGTGCGAGCGACCGGTTTCCGGGCGACCCGCCCGAGCACCGCTTGGTGTATCAGGTGAACCATGCGCAGGCCGATTACATCGACCATATTATCAATTCCTTGCGCGCCATGATCGTGAAATACGGTGACAACGTGGCCTTGGCCGTGGTGGCTTTTGGCCCCGGCTTGCATCTGCTAGCCACCCAGCCCGAGCGCCCCGTATCAGAGGAGGCACGGGCACGTATTGCAGGCATGGCGAAAGACTACGGGGTGGAGTTGGTAGCCTGTGGCAACACCATGAAAGCCCTAGGGTGGGGGCCAGACCGAATTATTGCCTCTGCACGCATAGAGGAGGTTGGTGCCGCGGCACTCATGACCTACCAAGAAAAAGGCTATGCGTATATCGCTTGGTAGATCTGGGCGGCTTAGCTGTGCGCAATCTGCGTTGGTTTGCCGGCGTCGTCAATCGCGACGTAGGTGAGGGTGGCCTCGGTGACCTTGACGTACTGCCCCTGAGAGCGAAAGCGCTCCGCGAAGCACTCCACCACCACCGTAATGGAGGTGTTGCCAATGCGCGAGATGCGTGCGTAAAACGACAGAATGTCGCCGACGCGCACCGGTTGCTTAAATATAAATTCTTTCACTGCGACCGTCGTAATGCGTCCGCGCACGACACGGGCTGGCAAAACAGAGCCCGCTAGGTCGACCTGAGCCATGACCCAGCCACCAAAAATATCGCCGTTGGCGTTGCAGTCTCCTGGCATAGGAATGACCTTGAGAACCAACTCTTGGTCGTCAGGTAGGTTGGTGATTAAGTGGGCGGGGTGGGCTTGGGTGTCTATGGGCATGGTGGCGCGGTGGCCTCAGTGGGCTAGGTGGGTTCGGTATTGGGACGTGACAGTCACTTAAGGGGGTACACCCAAAGTATATGGGTGGACTAACCGCGGCGAAAAACGCGGCGACAATAGCGGCATGCGTCACCAATCTGCCAGCCTCCCCGCCGTTACCGATGAAACCGCTGCTCCGGAACACCAGCGTTCAGACTGGCAAACCTTGGCGCGCTTGCTACCTTATCTTTGGATGTACAAGTGGCGTGTGGGCTTTGCGCTGACTTTTATGATTGGCGCGAAAATGGCCAACGTCAGCGTACCGCTGCTGCTTAAACGCTTAATTGACAGTTTGACGTTGGCACCAGGCTCGGTGCTGTCCATGTTGGTGGTGCCACTGGGTTTGTTGGTCGCCTACGGGCTGTTACGGCTCTCAACCACCTTGTTTACCGAAGCCCGCGAACTGGTGTTTGCCAAGGCAACGGAAGGGGCGACACGCCATATCACCTTGCAGGTTTTCGAACACCTGCACCGCTTGAGCCTGCGTTTTCACTTGGCGAGACAAACGGGTGGCATGACGCGCGACATTGAGCGGGGTACGCGCAGCGTGCAGTCGCTCATTTCTTACTCGCTTTACAGCATCATCCCCACCTTCATAGAGGTGACGTTTGTGCTCGTGATTTTGGGCACCACCTTTGACGCCAGCTACGTGCTCATTACGCTGACTGCACTCGTGTTGTACATCGCGTTCACCGTCGTGGTCACTGAGTGGCGAACCAAGTTTCGCCGTGCCATGAACGCCGCTGATTCCAGCGCCCACTCTCGAGCCATTGATTCGTTGTTGAACTACGAGACGGTGAAGTATTTCAACAACGAGTCCTTCGAGGCGCACCGCTACAACGAAAACTTGGAGAGCCTTCGCCAAATACGCATTAAAAATCAGACCACGTTGAGTTTTCTGAATGCGGGGCAACAGCTCATTATTGCGACGGCATTGGTCTTGATGCTATGGCGAGCAACCGCAGGTGTGGTGGCCGGCACGCTGACCTTGGGTGACTTGGTCATGATCAACGCGTTCATGATCCAGCTCTATATTCCGTTGGGCTTTCTTGGGGTGTTGTACCGTGAGATCAAGCAAAGTCTGACCGACTTGGACAAGATGTTTGTGCTCATGGAGCGCGAGCGAGAAATTGAAGATCGCCCCGGTGCCACCCCGCTGCAGTTATCCGCGCCGCCTAGTGTGCGCTTTCAGCAAGTGGATTTTTCTTATGAGCCTAATCGTCAGATTCTGCATGGTGTCGACTTGGACATTCCAGCGGGCAAAACGGTGGCTGTGGTGGGGTCATCAGGTTCGGGCAAATCGACGCTGGCGCGCTTGCTTTATCGTTTTTACGATGTGCAGGGCGGTGCGCTAAAAATTGACGGCATTGATGTACGTGATCTCACGCAAGACAGTTTGCGTCGACACGTGGGTATCGTGCCGCAAGACACTGTATTGTTCAACGACAGCATTGCCTACAACATTCGCTACGGGCGCGTTGATGCCAGTATGGAGGACGTCGTGACCGCGGCCAAAGCGGCGCGTATTCACCAGTTTATTGAGGCCTTGCCGCAAGGCTATGACACCCCAGTCGGTGAGCGTGGTCTCAAGCTGTCCGGAGGTGAAAAGCAGCGTGTTGCTATTGCGAGAACACTGCTAAAAAATCCCTCTATTCTGATTTTCGACGAGGCGACGTCCGCACTAGATTCGAGTAATGAGCGCGCCATCCAAGCGGAGATACGCTTGGCCGCGCGTCATAAGACGTCGCTGGTTATTGCCCACCGTTTGTCTACTGTCGTGCATGCCCACGAAATCATCGTGCTGGAGGCGGGCCATGTGGTCGAGCGTGGACGGCACGCCGACTTGCTGTTGGCCAATGGCCCTTACGCGCGTATGTGGGCCTTGCAGCAGGAAAAGCACGACGAGCACCCAGAGCATGTCGGACAAAGCGCCCCAACCTAGCCAAGCCGTGGTGGCCGACTCAAGCTAAGATCTCGGTAGCTGTTGCCCTTCTTTGTTGCCCTTCTTTTTACCAAGCCCCCTTTGTTATGTCCGAAGCCTCGACCCTACTCATTACCCAGCCCGACGACTGGCACTTGCACGTCCGTGATGGCGCTGTCTTAAACGATGTGGTGCCGCACACAGCGGCGCAGTTTGCACGGGCGATCATCATGCCCAACCTGAAGCCACCCGTCACAGATTTGGCCGCTGCCATGGCCTACCGTGAGCGCATTGCGGCGGCGGTACCACAGGGCGTCGCGTTCGAACCGTTGATGACGCTCTACCTCACCGACAAGATGACGCCTGAGACCATCACGTCCGCGAAGGCGGGCGGCGTGGTGGCCGCCAAGCTCTACCCGGCGGGTGCGACGACCAATAGCGACATGGGTGTGACCAATCTCAAAAATATCTACCCAGCGCTGGAGGCCATGCAGCGTTGCGGCATGCTACTGCTGGTGCATGGCGAGGTCACCGACAGTGACATTGACCTGTTTGACCGGGAGGCCGTGTTTATTGATCGCCAGTTGGCTCCGTTGCGTCGTGACTTTCCCGCGCTGAAGATTGTGTTTGAACACATCACCACGCAGGAGGCCGTGCAGTATGTTGCGCAGGCGGGCGCTGAGACGGCGGCGACCATTACCGCCCATCACTTACTCTATAACCGCAATGCTATTTTTACCGGTGGGATTCGTCCGCACTACTACTGCCTGCCTGTTCTCAAGCGGGAGCAACACCGTCAGGCTTTGGTGGCGGCGGCGACCAGTGGGTCACCTAAATTTTTCTTGGGTACCGACAGCGCACCGCACCCTGCGCACCTCAAAGAGCACGCGACGGGTTGCGCTGGTTGTTATACGGCACATGGTGCGATGGAGCTCTACGCCCAAGCTTTTGAGGCGGTTGGGGCGCTGGATAGGTTAGAAGGTTTTGCCAGTTTCTTCGGCGCTGACTTTTACGACTTGCCACGCAACCAAACCAAAATCACCTTGATCAAAAAGACATGGACGCCGCCCGCAGAGCTGCCTTTTGGTGAGGCGACAATCAAGCCCCTGGCAGGCGGTGAGCCTTTGCACTGGCAATGTCAGGGTGTCACGGCGGTTTAGCCGCGGCGTATCTCGCAGTTGGCGACATCCCTTTGGCCCGCGCCGTTGGCGCCCATGGACTGGGCCCAACCGTGGTGGCAAGACTACCGGGCATTGGGCCAACCCATAGCGCGGCGCATCCTGAGCGGTGAGGCGGTTTGGCAGGCTCTGAATGCGCACCCTGCGCAAATGGAACGAACGGAACGAACGGCGCAAACGGCACACGCGGACTGGTCGGTGAGCTTCGTGCCGCAAGCCGACCTGCCACCCGAGCAGGCCTACGAGGCCCATATTTTTCAGACCCATCGCGTGCCCACACGCTGCGGCGCACATGATTTCTTTAATGGACTGATCTGGCAGCATTGGCCGCAGACTAAACGTGTTTTGAACGCGCTGCAATGGGCTCAGATTGAGAAAGACGGCGTGCAAAAGACGCGCGGCCCGCTGAGGGATGCACTGACCTTGTTGGATGAAAACGGCGCCTTGCTGATCGCCCCCCAAGCCATTTGGGACGCCTTGGTTACGCGGGACTGGGTCACGGCCCTACACACACACCGTTCTCTATGGGCGTCTGCCCGGCTATACATCGTGGGCCATGCGTTGCTGGAGCAGCTCTTATTGTTCCCCCGCAAGAGCCTGACCGCCCACTTGTGGTTACCTACCCCTGCGTTTCAGGACACGGTGAGCGCCATCCCGCATACGGCGGGCATGCGCACGGCGCTTGATGCGGCTTGGGCGCAGGCTTTGGCATCCGATGGGGCGCTCGCGCACAAGCCATTCACCCCCTTGCCCGTGATGGGCACACCCGGTTGGGTCGCTGACAACGCGGACGCGGCTTACTATGCCGATACCGCTGTTTTTAGACCCTTGCGGGCGGGACAAATGCCCCCACGTCGTATGAGAGATCTACCCGCATCTTGAACGCTTTGTTTCGACCCCCATATCATCTGAATCGCGCCCGATTTATCAATGCATGGCGATGGTCGCCCATGCAACCGGCTGGAGAAAAAACAACATGAAACGCATCCTCTTATTTGTCTTGACGAACGTCGCCATCATGGTGGTACTGGGCATTACCGCGAGTGTGCTCGGTGTGAATCGTTTTCTTACCGCCAACGGGCTAGACCTGGGCATGTTGATGGGCTTCTCCCTGCTGATCGGCTTTGGTGGTGCCTTTATTTCGCTACTGATGAGCAAGCCGATTGCCAAGTGGAGCACGGGTGCCCAAGTGATTAAACAACCCAGTAATGCAGATGAGGCGTGGTTGGTTCAAACGGTACACCAATTTGCGGAGCGCGCCGGGATCGCGCCACCAGAGGTCGCTATCTACGAAGGCGAGCCGAATGCGTTTGCCACAGGTGCGTTTAAAAATAGCGCGTTGGTAGCGGTTTCCACTGGGTTGTTACGCGGCATGACGCGTGAAGAGGTCGAGGCCGTGTTGGGCCACGAGGTGGCGCATATTGCCAACGGCGACATGGTGACGATGACACTTATTCAAGGTGTCATGAACACCTTTGTGGTGTTTATAAGCCGGGTGGTCGGGTATTTTGTCGACGCCTTTTTGCGACGCAATGACACCTCAAACAGTGGCCCAGGTATCGGCTACTTCATCACGACCATCGTGATGGACATTTTGTTGGGGTTTGTCGCCGCGATAGTGGTCGCGTGGTTTAGCCGCCAGCGGGAATTCCGAGCCGACGCCGGTGCGGCGCAATTGATGGGGCGCAAGCAACCCATGATCAATGCCTTGCAGCGTCTGGGTGGTGTGCATGCCGGTGCCTTGCCCAAGACCATGGCCGCCTTGGGTATTGCGGGAGGCTTGGGCAGCCTGTTTGCAACCCATCCGCCCATAGAGGAGCGTATTGCCCGCTTGCGCGAGAACGGCTAGCACCGGCCCCAGCAATTAGACGGATGGCATCTGCCACGGGTGGCTGTGCAGATTAGCGACGGAACTGCGGTGGGCCACCGATATCACGGTGCCGCCACGCGACTGCATGTCGTCTAGCAACGCCTGATAAACGATGGCTTCAGTCGCCTCGTCGAGTGCGCTGGTGGCCTCGTCTAAGAACAGCCACTGCGGGCGCTTCAGAAAGACGCGTGCGATGGCAAGGCGTTGCTGCTCACCCCCAGACAGTTTCTGCGTCCAGTTGGCCTCCGCAGACAAGTCGCCAGCGAGATGGGCGAGGCCGGCGCGTATCAAGGCCTGTGACAAGTCGGCATCCACCAACTGATCGCTTGACTGCGGATAGGCGACGGCTTCACGCAGTGTGCCGTTGGGAAAGTAAGGGCGCTGTGGCAAAAACATCGCCTGCTCTGAGAACCCTTGCGGCTGCGTTAATGACCCCTGCCACCAGGGCCAAATACCCGAAATAGCACGCAATAAACTCGACTTGCCGCTGCCTGAGGGTCCCTGAATACACCACGATGTACCGGCGGGAACGGAGAGGCTGATGGGCGCGCCTATGGGGTCGCCAGACGGTAATTGCAGTTGCAAGGCAGTCGCTTCTAGCGGCGCACCGTCAGCGCCCGCTGTGCGCACTTGAAGGGGGTCGTCATTCTTTTTCGATACGCCAGCCATCGCGTCATCAAAACGGGTGAGGCGGTCCGTGGTGGCGCGCCAGCTCGCGAGGGCATCATAGCTGTCAACAAACCAGCTGAGGGAGTCTTGCACACGCCCGAACGCCGAGGAGATCTGCATGAGTTGGCCCAGCTGAATGGCCCCACTAAAGAAGCGCGGGGCGGCCACCACAAACGGGAACACCACGGCGAGTTGACCAAAGCCCACGGTAAACCAAGTGAGCCGTTTTTTGGCTAACAGCAGCGCAATGTAATTGCTAAGCACCGCGCCAAATCGACGGTCTAAACGCCCACGCTCAGCGGGCTCACCTTGATCCATGGCAACGGATTCGCTGTATTCACGCAGCCTAACGAGTTGGTGACGGTAATCGGCTTCGACACGCTGCTGGCGGAAGTTCAGGCCTATCAGCCTACGGCCAATGTAGTGGGTTAAGACGCTGCCGATCAGGCAGTAGAGTATGGCCATCCACACCATAAAGCCCGGAATGGTGATCGCTGTGCCGAACATATAAAACGAGAAGCCACCAGACAGCCCCCACAGAATGCCCACAAAGCTCACCAATGTCACCACCGCGTTCAGCAAGCCCATGGTGAGGCTTACCGTGTAGCTCGTAAACATGTTTAGGTCTTCGTGTATGCGTTGGTCGGGGTTGTCTGTGGCCTGTGCTCCCGCAGGCCCCCCGTTGTCGCCTGTAAAGCGTAGCAACTCTAGGCGGTAAAAAGCGTGGTCGCTCAGCCAGCGCTTAGCGTAGCTGGTAGTCATCCACTCGCGCCAGCGCATCTCCAGTAGTTGGGTGAGGTAAAAGCGATAGACCGCAATGAGGATAAAGACAAA
>ENA-OQVM01000228-OQVM01000228.1-marine-metagenome-genome-assembly--contig:-NODE-228-length-93630-cov-15.527006_pt1 | contig 93630 bp, 94 predicted proteins | sample MGYA00237776_ERZ505498 | MGnify/ENA primary metagenome ERZ505498 (study PRJEB26159, sample SAMN06265151) | marine metagenome | isolation source: Helgoland LTER site | place: Germany:Helgoland, sampling... | reverse complement strand
AACAACCCAAGGCGCCTGAGTTGTCGGTTATTATGATCCGGTTTCAGGCACCGCCGCGGGATCGTCGTTGATCACCCATTCGAAATTACTTTGGGCTTGCAGCTTGGCCATCGATTGCTGGTTTAACGTTTTAAAGCGGGCCTCCTCGGCCAGCGCGATCGCTTCAGCGAGCATGGCGGGCAAGACAGCGCGTTTAACGGCGTCATTCAAGCTGAGGCCTGGGCCCTTTTGCACTTCGGTGAGCCAAGGGTTGAGCGCCGCATTCAGAATAATATCGGCGCCGAACAGCGCAAAGCACGCCCCCTGTGGTGGCGCCTGCGTCAACACGGTTTGGGTGGCCCGCAGAGTATGGCGCAAGATGGCCTTGAGCTTTGGGCGCAGTTGTTGGGCGATGAAACCAGGCTCGGCTTGCCCGGTTGCAACCAGATGGTCTTCAAGGTCAGCAAATCCCCATTTTAAAACGGCATCGGGGTCGTAGTTGGGATGCTTCTTTTGCTGGTAAACGTTGGTGATGTGAATCAGCGGGTTATCCCATTGGCCCAACTCAAAGGGCAAGGTATTGAGCCGCACCGTGCCCTCATTGCAGAGTAAAACGCGTAAGGGCGACAGTGTGAGGACTAAAAAATAGAGCCGAATTTCACTTTTGCGGTGGTTGAGCAATAAAGGATTGGTGAGATAGCGCTGGGCGATGAAGGTTGATGCTTTTGGGTCTTGCCGCTGCTGCGCCTCGTACTGATTCAGCCAGGCCGTAACCGCCTTGGGGTGATCAAAGATCTTAATGCCGCGCCCCTTTGATAAGTCAGCGGGCTTCATAATCCAAGGCGCGCCTTTTGGTTCGGCATTCACCATTGCCCGAAACTGCTCGATCTCCGCCGTGGTCTCAAGACAAAAGGTTTTTGGATAAAAATCGTCTAAGGGCAGGGCGGCGCCCGGTAGGCTTTCGGGCAAGCGCTGCAGACCCCGGGCCAAATGGCTTTTATCGATTAGTGCGCGTTCGTTGGGGAGATGATTGATGGTTTGATGGGGCGCAAGGTTTTGCAAGGCGTGGGTGTAGCCGCGGCGCATCCACAGCACGTTGGCATCCTGAGGCGTTGATGCAAACTGCACTTGCATCTTATCAAATACGAGTCTGGCATTGGCCGAGGCCGGGTCACAATACAACGTAGTTGCAAGGGGGCCGCTGAGTACATATCGCAACGTGTTGGCCTTATGGCTTGGTGACAATGATTAGGCGCTTATGGGACAGGCTTTGGTCGGTTTAGTCATCCGGTTTGAAGGCCGCGCAGGCTTCCTCAGCCGTGACCCGCGCCTTCTTTTCGCACACCTGCCAGAGGTCATTACAGACTTGGGTTTCCCGAGCCTTGGGTAGTTCTGCCTCGAAACAGTTCTTGTATTCTCGGTCACAACTGACCAAGAGCAACAAGACGGTGATGATGGTAAAGGCTCGCGTCATAAATGCTGTCCGTTAAAGGTTAAAAATGTAGTGCAATGTGCACCCGGTAGCAAGCCCTGACAGCATACGATTGTAAGCAAACCTTGAAATGAGCGCTGCGGTGTTGGGCGGCAATTGAATTCAGGTTCGGATTGGTTGCGCGGCCCAGTTCGAGGTCACAGTTAGGCCGGCGATTCTTGGCGTTGCGATTTAGGTCGCCCCTAGCCTGTGGTACCCTTGCCAGCGTTTGGTGCTGAGTCAATGGTGGCTCGCTTGATCAAGAAAAGGAGGATCACAACATGATTGCAACATCGATTTTTGGCGGCCTGCTGATTGGTCTGGCGTCGGTCTGTCTAATGTTGTTTCAAGGCCGAATCGCTGGGATCAGTAGCATCGTCTACCGCGCGATCTTCCAGTTGAAATTCGAATCCTGGGCGCTGACCTTTGTGATTGGCTTGGTGCTCGGGCCGCTCCTGGTTGCCGCCTTAAATGGACCGGCGGCGCCGGTGTTTGATCTGGCTTGGTGGCAGGTGGCGTTGGGCGGGCTGTTGGTCGGTTTTGGCAGTCGGCTGGGGAGCGGCTGCACGAGTGGTCACGGCGTTTGCGGGATATCACGGGGCTCGGCTCGCTCGGTGGTTGCAACGCTTACCTTTATGGTCACAGGTGTGATCACCGTCTTCATCATGGGGATGGTTTTATGATGATTTATCTTACGGCGCTGGCAACCGGCGCCATGTTTGGCGCGGGGTTAGTGGTCTCAGGCATGACGGACCCCGCCAATATCCAAGGCTTCTTGGACGTCGCTGGGGCCTGGCGGCCGCATTTGGCCCTAGTGATGATGGCCGCCATTGCGGTTGCGCTGCCGTTTTTCCAGTGGGTGCTGCCGCGGTTGAGTAAACCCGTCTATGGCGCCAGTTTCCTTGCGCCCTTATCAACGGCGATTGATCGAAGACTGCTATTAGGCGCTGCCATCTTTGGTATTGGGTGGGGTGTATCGGGCTTGTGCCCAGGGCCCGCGATTGCCGGTATTGCCTATTTAGAGCCACAAATTTTTGGCTTCTTAGCGGCAATGCTGATCGGAATGAGGCTCGCCGACAGGCTGCCAAGCCCATCGGCGAAAGCGTAACCTCAGTCGTCGATACCGCGCTTGCCAGCCTCTCGAATCAGCGGGGTGTATTCCACGAAATTCGGGGCGTTGGTGGTGGCGCCAATGGTGGTGCCAGCGTCGGTCGTTAAGGTGTGTCCGGTGGTATATCCGGATTCATCACTGGCTAGCCAAAGCGCTGCGTTGGCAACATCGCTTGCCATACCGGCGCGGCCTTTAAGGGGTGAGGTTGCCGCCAGGCGCGCGATCGTGCCGTCGATATCGCTTGGATCACCTGAAAGACCGGCAACCATGGCGGTTGCCATGCCTGTCGGTGCGATCGCATTAACTCGAATACCGTGGTGCGCGAGTTCCGTGGCGGTGTTTTTGGTAATTCCGATTACGGCATGCTTGGCCGCGGCATAAGCGTGAGGCCCAAGCCCGCCCATAATCCCAGCGGTGCTGGTCATGTTAACGATCGATCCGCTTTGCTGTGGGATCATCACCCGGGCGGCGTGTTTAATGCCGTAGAAGACACCGTTCAGCAGGATGTCTAAGGTGAACTTCCACTCGGCCGCGGGCGTCGTATGGATCGGGCCGGCGGCCCCAACAATACCCGCATTGTTGTACATGATGTCGAGCCTGCCAAATTCAGAAACGGCCATGTCTACCAAGTTTGCGACTTGATCTTCCTGGGTCACATCACAGTGATAAAACCGTGCAGCATTGCCCAATGAATCCGCGAGTGCTTGCCCCGCATCGTCTTGAATATCGCCCAAAATGACTTTGCCGCCCTCCTCAATAAAGCGGAGCGTCGCAGCGGCGCCAAAGCCGCTGGCTGCGCCTGTTATCGCGGCTACTTTTCCTTCTAATCGGTTGGACATTTTGCGCTCCTTTGTTGTGCTGACAATTCGTTAACCAAGCCATCAAACCATGCTTGCGCCAAGGCTTCAATACACACTCCGGCTTGACCAAGGCCTGTCAGCTATGCTCGGATAAACCTTTGTTGTAACCGTTGGATCTGAGGGTGATTGCCATAACCCAACGCCGCTCAAGGCCGCAGGGGATTGTTGAAAAGGATTGTCTATGAATGCTGTCCACCAGTTTCTGGGTCATGCCGTTGTGCAGGTCGCGTATCATGTGCCGGATATTGAAGCGGCCGCGATGGCGATGGTCAAGCAAACTGGTGCAGGACCCTTTTTTGTGTCGCGGAATATTGCGCTCGCTGAGGGCGAGCATCGCGGCGTACCGTGTCCCTTTGTGCACAGCTCGGCGTATGGGCAATGGGGTGCGGTTATGGTTGAGTTTGTGCAGCAGGACTCCCACGGGCCCTCACCGTTTCGGGATCTTTATCAGGCCCATGAGCGGGGTTTGCATCACATGGCGGTGATGACCGATGATTTATTAGCGTCCTACCGGCACTTCGAAAACAACGGTATGCCGCGCGTTACCCGAGCGGTGACCCTTTCTGGCGTTGAGTTCGCGTTCTTGGACGCGCTGGATACGCTGGGGCACTTTATCGAAATCTACGAGGCCAGCCCGCAACTCCTTGGGTTTTATGATCTCGTGCGCACCGCGGCGGTGGGCTGGCAGGGCGAGGCGCCGATCCGATCAGCGCGATAGGTTTCGTTATCAGGCGCGGCGCACAACACCTGCGCGCTGTATTGCCAAGGGATCTTGAGTAAGTCAATCCGATTGCGCCGTCACGAGGTCCCCAGAGTTGCTTTTTTGAATTCTTGCGCCGGAATGAGAGGGCGGATTCCCGCGCGAAAACCCGTTTTCTAAAAGCCCGAGTCCAAACCCAAACTCAAGCTTTATCAGAGCCGAAGCGCTTGCGCTGACATCACCGTGCCGAGCCATAGCAAAAGGGTGTCATCACCAAGAAAAAAACGGCAAATGTTAGCGATTAAAAATAGCGCCTCGACTGCTTTACGCTGGTGATCGGCATGCGGTTGATTGGCCATCCAAATGCCAGGAGGGAGGTCGTACTTAAGAAACCGCGCGCTTAGCAGGCGCCGCGCCGTACCTCGCCGCCCGTGATGCTTGTTTCAACTTCGACGGTTGCCGTGTTCGAGACTCGGACCGCGCCCCCGGTGGTTGTTTTACCGGTAACCAAGGCCGCGCCGCACACATTGGCATCCCCGCCAGTCGTGACGTTAACCCGTGCTGCAGTGGCTTGTAGCATTGGGCCACCATAGAACTGACTGCCCGTGGTTAATTTGACAAACAGTTGCCGAGCGGTGACCGTTTCAAGAATCTCGATATCAGAGCCGGTCGCGGCGGTGACCGACAATTCGCCAAAGGTGCTGGCAAGCAATTCAAGACGTGAGCCCGTGCTGGCATTGACCTCGAATAGGTCTTGAGCCGCAGAACAGGTCTTGCCACTGCCGCGGGTGCCGGTTGTAAGGTCCAATTCGGGCAAGTCGCCAATGAGCTGGATGCGCACATGAACCGCTTGGTCTTGGCTTTTACCGAAGGACACGAGGTTTCGAAAGCTTTTACGGGTGATGCTCAAGCGGTCCCCTTTGAGCACCGTCTTGAATGCGCGCGCGTCTGCACTGGTAATGGTGGCTGAATTCTCATCGCCGCAAGTCACCTCGAAAGTCAGGCCGCCGGATAACTTTAGCGTTTCGATGCCATCCAGGGTGAGGACTTGGGATTCCTCGGCTTGCAGCGGTGTCGTCCAAACAATAAGCCCTAAGGCAAAACCGAGTAACGATGACGTAATAGCTGGTCTGAACATTCTGTTGTGATCCTTGATTGAGTCTGCAGTCGGACCAGCATTATAAACCAGAACCCTGACGGTGAGCTGAACGGGCCGCGCCAGTGAGCGCGTCCAACGCTCAATCGGACGCGTTAATCCCAGCCTTTGCAGCAGGTTGTTTTTGATCGAGGTTGGGCGGGCGCACCAGGTAAATCAAAATGCCGGATAGCATATTCAGACCCGCAACAATGATGAAGGCCAGCACGTAGTTGCCATACAGGTCATAGTGATAACCCACTAGCCAGGGGGCTAAAGCGCTGAGCGTGAGGGCAAAGGGCAGCCCTGCACCGCGTATGGCGCCGATGTGGGCGCGTCCGAAAAAACTGGCCCAGATCACTTCTTGCATAGGGATCATGCCGCCCCAACCGAGCCCCAAGAGCACGAACGCGCCATAAGCCCAGAACAACGCATTGGCTTCAACCGCCGCTACAATGAGTAACAAGGCAACGCCACAGAGCGCCGCTGAGATTGCGGCCAGGGGTTTAACCGGCATTTTATCAATCAGGGTGCCCCACACCGGCTTGGACAACATGGCGGGAATCGAGGCGATGACCATCGCCATCGCTGCTTCGGTTCGGCTAAACCCCTGGTCTGTTAGGTACGGCACCGTGTGCAGTAAGAGCACCACGATGTTGATCGAAAAGAACCCGAAGGCAATCACCAGCGCATAAAAACTAAAGGACCGCAGCGCTTCACCTCGAGTGAACGCATTGGCTTCCTCGGCGCGGGCTTTGTCGCCCCGATCGCTAAGATAGTCCGCCTCGGTCAACCCATCTGGGCGCAGGCCATAATCCTCTGGCCGCCGACGCATCATCGCAGTCACCGGGATCATGATGATAAAGGTGATCCCCGCCAGCCAAATCCAGGCTTCCCGCCAGCCGACGGTATCAATCAGCCAGGTGATAAACGGCGTGATGACGATGCCGCCCATGGACACGCCCATCGCGGCGATCGCGATGGCTTTGCCGCGGTGCAGCACAAACCATTTCGACAAGGTGACATTCACCACGAGGTTACCCACCATGGCGCAGCCGCAGGTGAGGGCAACTCCGTTGAGTAGCCACCAGGCCAGCAATGAGTCCACTTCGCTGTGAAAGTAGAGCGAGGCGGACAGGATGATTGCGCCCACCGCCATAATCGGCCGGGCTCCCACGGCATCGACTCGGGCACCCACGACGAACCCGACGAGGGCCATAATGATTTGGCCGATCGTGCGCGTTAACGTGAAATCAGCGCGACTCCAGGCGAGGTCCTCGGTCATGGGTCCCATAAATGAGCCCAACACGTAGCTATAGATGCCAAGTGACACGAACTGCGCCACAAAGGCGGCTGCGAGCAGGGGGTAACCGTAATAACGCGCTGGTTTCAGGGCCGTATCCTTTGGATATAAAGTCAGGGGGTTGGTCCGTGTTGATGAGCCGGCCCCGGGTATGAACGCCCGAGAGGGCGTTGTGCTAAGGCGCAATGGCGGCAGTAAAGCCTGAAATGGGTATGGATGCAATCACGGTGAAGCCGCTGCCAGTGGGGACGATGCTGCTGGCACATAGGGTTTCTGATATAGTCTCGAACGCAAGCCGTCGCCGGGCCTATAGTTAAATGGATATAACCAGTCCCTCCTAAGGATTAGTTCCAGGTTCGATTCCTGGTGGGCCCACCATCTACCGCTTTTAGTGCCCAGACGCAGTGCGCCAAACCAGTTTAAAGCCTTCGCTCAAAAGACCGCTTTTTAATCGAATGGTGCCATTTATTGTTAAAATGAGGGCAAAGTGTTGAAAAAGGCTGCTGTTTAGCCGATTCTAATGTCATGTTGGCGGAACGTTCTCATTACGAAACCCTAAATATCACTCGGGATGCACCGGACTTCTTAATCCGGGCGGCGTATAAATCACTTTCTCAAAAATACCATCCAGATGTTAATCCGGATAATCCTGACGCTAATGCGACAATGGCCGCTATTAATTACGCCTATCAAACGTTGTCTGATGCGCAGAAAAGAAAAAGTTATGATCAGTGGTTGGAAAAACAAATTGTTCGCAATACTGCGCAGTTTGGTTCTAGTCGCTCAACAGATAATAGTTTTAAGGTTGTAAAGGAACCTCGCCAGCGAAAGCGAGCAACAGTGCGATCGCTATTGGGGTCGTTATTAAATTTTAGTTTCCTCGCAATAATCTCATTGTTTGTCTTGAATGATCCGCAAGTTATTGAATTGCGTGGGTATGTAATGGATTTTATTAAAACGTCGATGAGATCAACCTCTGCTCATAATGATCAAGATGAAGTGCAGTTAAGGGCTGAGGGCTCGACGGGATTGTTAAAAGGATATCGTCAGCAAACGCTTGACGGTCCAAATGTAATACTTGTCTCGAACGCCAAGAATAATTATGACGCCGAGGCTAGACTCGTTTCGTTGCAGGGTGATAAGGCTAAGATTCTCCGGTTCTTCTATGTGAAAAGTGGCGAGACTATAGAAATCGAGGGCTTACAAAATAGTTATTATGAGGTGCGATTTAAACAGAGAGGAAGCGATCGATATTTTTATAAATCGATTGATCTCCATTCATCACAGAATATATTAAAGGAAAGTGCGCCAGATGCAGCGCAATTCGTTGACTTAGGGCTAGCTAATAAGCTCTCGGAAGCGGAATACTTCTTACCAGATGCGGATGCGCAGATCTTGGAAGAGCAACCAGTATTGAAACGCTTGTTAAATCAATTATCGGATCCCAGAGCCCGGTTCGCACCCAATGGACAACCCTGGCCACAGCGTTCGGGCTTGGTCAGTGGCTATAGGCAAATTAAAACAAATGGCGAACACCCCATCATCGTTCAAAATAATGATTCTGTGAATGCTCTGTTTGTCATGCTTGAAATGGGCTCTCAAGATCGAATGATTGCGCTTAGAACGCTGTATTTAAAGCCAAGTTCTGAGCTGATGATCACCGAACTAGAGGCTGGGAGCTATCAGTTAAAGTTGCAATTTGTGACCTCTGACGAGGCCTTTGTAACGAGTGGATTTAGCGTGGGCTCGACTCGAGGATCCAGTACAGCGCGTTTGAAGCCCGAGATCATTCAACTCAACTCGTTGCAATGGACGCCGATCCCTGCACTGTATTAGGCGGAGTTTTGGCTCGATGTGAATGTAAGTCAGGTGGTGCGACTATCGTCATCTCGTGTATTTTTGTAGGTTATGCAAACCAAGATCTGTCGGGTGATTTTTACAATTTGGGAGACGTTGTCCTCTGGATCTATAAAGTCCGCATCGCCGTCCTGGATGAAATCGTTTTGCTGGAGTCGAACGTTTTTCTCATTGAGCGCCTCATGGCTTGTGTCGAAATCTTCAATATAAAACACGCATTCACTGCGGAACCTCATTGGGAGTTAGCGTGCTGATCGGGTTGATTATTTTCAACATGTTCAGCTGGGATCGCACGCAACGAAAATGTGCCGTCACCCAGAGCGAATAAAGAGAATACGACTAGTAGATTTTGTTTTAGTCGTTTTTTATCCATCGACCCACAACATAACTACTAGGCCAAAACCGGCTGACACCTCTGCTCCGCCGCTTTTGATACCCGGCAACACAACAAGATTGCTGGGTATCGTTAAGCCAATATCCTCAATCGCTGGAGCTGACCCGCAGTCTGACGGTACCATGGGTGAGTCACAGCGGCTCTAAACTTGGAATGACCACATGACCATACTGCACCCAATGTTCGCCATGATCGCACTCACCGCGGTGGTTTGTTGTTTGCTGCTCGTCTCCAGAGTGCCGTCGATTATTCGACACTTCGGGCGCCTGCAAGGCGCGATGCATTCTGATGAATTAAGGCCTCGGCTTGCGAAACGGATGCGGTTTATAACGGACAACTATAATCATCTGTTTGAACAGCCGGTCTTGTTTTATGCCCTTGCGGTGTATTTGCACCTGTCTCAATCCGACGATGTATTGCAAGTGCAATTGGCTTGGGGATACGTCTTGCTGCGGACCCTTCACTCGTTCATTCAGCTCACCAGCAATAACGTCTCTGCGCGCGCCGTTGTTTTTATTGCGTCGATGATCGTGCTGCTGTTGATGGTGGTCAGATCAGGCTTGAATCTAATTGCCGCTTAAAATCAACGCAAGTCGGCCAGCCAGAATTTTTCGGCAAAATCTAATGGGGTAAAAAGCGAGGCCCCAGCGTTCCTTTGCATAGCACTAACGACAAGCCCGACGCGCGTCAGGTGTTTTCCGAGACCGTTAGTCGTGATGTGTCGACAATCACAGGCGCTGCGTCTTGACGCTCATGGCTTTCTAGTAAATCACCTTCCGAGGCCCTGACCGACAGCGCAGATAAATCTGGCATAGCAACGGGTTCTGGCAGTCCAATCGTTTCGAGCAGCGCACCAGGTGCATCTAGGTCAAAGTTAGGAGGCGTAACGCTTGGCGCAACATCGGGCGCTGGCTCGACTAGTGGACTGCCATCGTTGTCTTTCACGCTCATGCTGGAAAGATCCAGTTCAGGGATTGAATCGTCCTTAGGTGCTTCCAGGGGCTGATCAAATTCGGCCAAAGCCGATAGTCCTGATAAGTCTAGGTTCAGCGGCGGGATGGGCGCGGCGGGTGGCACAATAAAGCCGTCGTTCTCAGCAAGACTTAAGCCGTTATTGTCTGGACTCGACTCAGTCTGGATTGGCTCACGGGCGGTTATGTTGGGCGCGGGTGATGCGAGGGTAGTGTCGCCAGCGGATGGTTCAGGTGGCTGCACCGTCTGTTGTGCAGCCTCCGGTTTGGGCGCGACACGGACGCTGACATCAGCGCCGAGTTTTTTGAGCTGTTGCGCAAGCGTTAAGGCTTCAGTTTTATCCTGAGTGCGTTTGATGACCACGGGCTTGCCGGAAAATAATGTTCCAGATTGGTCCTCCGTGAGGCGCAAGGCGGCTTCAACCTGCGTTTGAACCGTCAGCGGCTCAAAGCCGTCGAGGGTTGCGCCGCTAAAAACAACCAAGAAGTCAGGGGTGCTCATGGGGTCTTACTCGGGTGGAGGCAGTAGGGCATCAGCTTAATCTTTTATTGGCGCGATCCCTAACCACGCCGCATCCAAAGCCGCAACGAAATCAGCTTCAAGGGTGTTGTTTTCGATCACAAGGTCGGCCCTTGCGGCCCGGTCGGCATTGCTTAATTGGCTGCTCAGCCGCTTTTCAACGGCCTCGCGCGTTAAGCCGTCGCGCGCCATAGCCCGCGCAATGGCAACTTCCGGCTCGGTAATCACGACCCAGGTAGCATCCCCGATGTCCTCCCAGCCTGCCTCGAACAAGACGGCGGCCTCGAGAATGACAATTGCGGATGGATCCTCTTTAAGAAGGCTTTGCGTTTGAGCCTCCGCCAATAATCGAATCTCTGGCCAAACGATGTCCGTCAGCTGCTTCAAAGCTTCGGGCTTGCCAAAGACCATGCCGCCCAGGGCTTTACGATCAATACCGCCATCCTCAGCGCGCACCGCGTCACCAAAAGTTTCAACAAGACGGTCATTTGCGGCAGTGCCCGCTTCATAGGTCGCATGACCTAACTGATCGGCATCAATAACCTTCGCGCCGCGTGTCGCAAAGTATCGGGCGGCGGTTGATTTGCCAGCAGCAATACCGCCGGTTAAACAGATGATCGGCATGAGGTTCTCTTTAAAAGTAAACGACTAATCTGCCACAGCCCGGTTGTGATATAAAGAGGCACCCGCGGTTCAGCGTGATCAGAAAGGGATGTGCGCCGAACGGGTCATGCCCGCGGCGTTGCCAGGACGCAGGTGGGTGCATTAAGGTTTGGGTGAAAAGCGGCATGGCCGCAGTGCGGCGATGGCGTTGAGCCAAAGGCCTAGCCGCAGCTTGCAAGCAATAGATTGGTCAATAAGGATACACAATGAGTCAAGATCGAGACGCCGCGATTGTCGGTATACATGAGTACCCAAGCCGGGACGTAGAAGGCGAAGTCAGTCCGCTTCAGATTAAAGCGGAGTCTGCGAGCCGGGCCTTAAAAGACGCAGGCTTGAATTGGTCAGATGTGGATGCCATCTATGACGCCGGAGAAGCAGGTGGTATGGCCGGACTCACCATGGCGGAGTATTTTGGTCTGTCGCCGAATGTGATTGATACGACCAACGTCGGCGGCAGCAGCTACGAGTTTCACGCAGCCCATGCACGACGCGATATTCGCGCTGGCAAAGCCAAGGTGGCACTTTTAACCTATGGCTCAACCGCGCACAGCAATGCTCGGGCGATCGGCGTGGGCGGCCGAGGCGGCGCGTCCATGCATCCGGCAGAAAACATGGATGCTTATGCGGGAATGACCTTGATTGCAAACTACGCCATGGTGGCCCACCGTCATATGCACCAGTACGGCACCACCAGCGAGCAGTTGGCAGAGATATCAGTGGCCACGCGGATGCATGCCATGCGCAACCCGGAAGCGGTGCGTGCGATGGAAGATCTGGAATTTCTGGATATTCGTGAGACCACCATTTCAGATGTTGTGAACTCTCGCATGATCGCGGATCCCCTACATTTACTCGAATGCTGCATGATTTCAGATGGCGGTGGCGCAGTCGTGATCGCCTCGCCGGAGATTGCCCGGGATTGCCGCACAGATCCCGTGTGGATCTTGGGCTCAGGCGAGGCAACCAAATATCCTATGAGCGGCGGCGACATCACCACCAGCGCGGCCGCGCAATCCGGCCCACAGGCGTTTTTAGAAGCGGGGGTGACGCCCAGTGAGATGGACGTTGCGATGATTTACGACTCGTTCAGCATTACGGTTCTGGCGCTGTTAGAAGACCTTGGCTTTTGCCCCAAGGGTGAGGGCGGCCGCTGGGTCGAAGGGGGCAGGCTTCGGTTTGACCGCCCGAACGATGGGCCCGCCCTCAATACCGATGGCGGCGGGTTATCGTCAAACCATCCTGGGATGCGCGGCATCTTTTTATTGCTTGAAGCTACCCGACAATTGCGCGGCGAGTCGACGTCTCAGGTTGCGGATGCGAAATTGGCCGTCGCCCACGGCAATGGCGGCATGCTGGGCAGCCGTCATGCGGCGGGCACCATCGTTTTAGGGAGAGATTAAGATGAACGAACCCAAAAGACCGCTACCGAGAGCGGATGAGTTCGACACCCAGGCGTTCTGGGCGGGCACCAAAGATAAAGAATTTCGGTACCAGCAGTGTAAACAGTGCGAAACCGTTGTGTTTTATGCCCGGCGGCATTGCACTGGATGTCTGGATGGCGAGCTGGAATGGAAAGTAGCATCAGGCCGCGCCACGGTCTACACCTACAGTATTGTGCGCCAGAGCTATCATCCGTTTTTTCGAAATCAGGTGCCCTATGCGGTGGCCTGGGTGGATCTTGAAGAAGGTCCTAGGATTCTAAGTAACATTGTTGGGGTTGAAGACCCGCTCACCGAAGTTGCAATTGGTATGCCGCTTGAGATTGAGTGGGAAGAGCACGATGATCTATGCATCCCGTTGTTCAAGCCCGCCTAACGCAGCGCGAGGGTTGCGCTCGCGGTCTCGTCTCAAAAAGGGGTTCGGCAAGGGTCAGCTAGACCCATCATTGCGCCAGACCGGATTAAGGTCGGGTTGGCGTCTGAGTGGTGACCTGGCAGGCTTGGTTAGTCCGCGCCGGCTTTAAGACCGATGGTCGCCGTGCCAAAAACCCGGGTTTCTTGCTTGGTATTGGCAACGGTTAAGTCGATTTCTACTGTGCCCGCATCCGGGTCAATGTCGGTCACGACACCGCTAATGGTGTGGGATTCGTCCGCCATGACTGGCGCTCGAAACACCGTATCAATATTGATGATACGGGCACTCGGGGCCCAATGGTGAATCATGGCAACCAGAAAGCCTTGGCTCATCACCCCGGGAATCATAGCGCCGGGTAAACCCTCTTTGCGGGCGCCCTCGTGATCGTTAAAGCGCGGGCCGTCCCAACCAATGAGCTTGGCAAATTGTGCGCCCTTGGCCAGCGAAGTATCCGGAATAAAGGCCGGCAGGTCCGAGCCAAATTCAACGTCTTCAATGTAATGGACCGTCATGCGCTCTTCTCCCGCATTACAATTCGGCTGTCTGAATTGGCCAGGTGGGTGCCCGCTTCATCAAAGAATGCGAGGCGGGCCACGACGAAAATCATGCGGCCGCTGCGGCCAGTCTTGGTGTAAATATCGTGAAGATGGGTTTTGCCAATCAGCGGCTGACCCGGGCGCACCGGTTGCAGGCACTCAATGCCCTTGCCCGCATCCATGCCCAGACCAAAACGAGGAAAGCCCGCTGGCAAGGAGCGGCCGCCGCTTAAACTCGCCACAAAGGTTGGCGATGCTTGAAAATCGGGGTCTGCTGGATCCGTAAACTTTGGCAGCGTCTCGCCACAGAGTCGCGCGTATTCGGCTGTAACGATGGGGTCGATCTCGAATTGCTTCTCATCGAATGCCTGACCGAGAAATTGATCTCTGATCGCCTGAATATCAGCATCCATAGGGTCGTCCTAGTGTGCGGGTTATCGTGTTTTTAAGGTAATGGCCTCAAAGTTACCGGCTTTTAGGGCCGCAACCAAGTCGTCCATGGTTGCAATGTCATCTTGAAACTGGGTCGCACAACGGCCGACGTGGGAGACGATGTGCGAATCACTGCCGCCAATGCCCAGGTAGCCTTGCGCCGCTGCGCCGTCGAGGGCAATTTGGTCTTCATCATCGCGACTGCCGCCATTGTAGACTTCAACGATTTGAACGCCCTGTGGCATGCCGAGCGCCTCGGTATGGGCAAACATGCCCACCTTGGGTCGACCAGGATGACAAGGCACTGCGATGGCGCCGTGATCATTTGCCGCCTGAATGACGTCCTCGAGCACGTTATTGATGCTGGCAAAATCGAATGCTTGCGTGAGCGCCTCGGTAACGCCATACACCAGCACGTGACCATACTCGGTTTCAACCTCGCTGGCTTTCAAGATGACGAGATCATTCGCTTTAGCCAATGCTGAATAGTCTGATTCAAAATCGAACTGGCGGTGTTCGGTTAGGACGATGCCGTCGATCGGGAGTTCTCGCGCTCGAATCCATTGACAGTAATTTTCGACCTTGGCGCGACCATCATCAGATTTAATGGAATGGGTGTGTAAATCGAGTATCAAAATTGTTCAGCTTTTTGTGGTGACGGGTTGAGTCTAGGCCTTGTAGGCTGCCAGCATTATACCGATATCGCAACGCTTGTGGAGGCTCGGGTCAGGGCCGCAATGGTTGGGTGTGGCAGAACCTCACCATCCTCAATTTGATACAGCGCAAAATCGGCAAGACCCGCTTTAAGCGTGATCATGCCAAGGGTGCCTGGCCGTAAGGTTTGGTTGTGGGGCAGGGTCGGAGAGCCCGGGTTGATGAGTACCATCGAGCCCACTTCGGTAATCGATTCAAAATGGGTATGCCCAAAAACGAGGATGTCGGGCAGGGTCTTCATTCGTTTCAGGATTTGTTTTTCGATCACCGTTGCCGGCTTTCGTTCAGGGGACGGGCAATGATGCATCATGCCCACTTGCGTCTCACCGAAGGTCAGTAGCCAATGCTCGGCAAGTCGCGGGTCGGTTAAGCCTTCATCACCATTACCGAGTGCGACATAGGTCGGCGCAACTTGGCTGAGGGCATCAACAATATCCAGTGTGTGCAGATCGCCCGCATGCAAGATGGCGTCACACCCAGAAAAGAAATCGAACACGCCCGGCCATAACGTTTTGAGGGCGCCCGGCATGTGGGTGTCTGAAATGAGGCCAATCTTGAACTCACTCTTCATGTTGAACCTCAAGGTCTGTGATTCCCATATTAAACAGGGTAAAGCTCAAGGTGTCTGCCGTTTGGGCAATGCGTTTCTCGATAGAGGTGCCGGCGCCGTGTCCGGCATCGGTTTCAATTCGAATCAATGTGGGTGCCGGGCCACTTTGAGCGCCCTGGAGCGTGGCCGCAAATTTGAAGGAATGTGCGGGCACCACGCGATCATCGTGATCCCCGGTGGTAATCAACGTGGCTGGGTAACGTGTGCCGGGCTTCAGATTGTGCAGGGGCGAATAACTGAGCAAGGTTTCGAACATCTCGCGGCTGTCATCACTTCGGCCGTAATCAAAAGACCAGCCAGCACCGGCCGTAAAGGTGTGATAGCGCAGCATGTCTAGGACGCCGACGCCGGGCAAGGCAACTTTCATCAGGTCCGGCCGCTGGGTCATGACGGCGCCAACTAAGAGACCGCCATTAGAGCGGCCGCTGATGGCGAGGTAGTCGGCCTTGGTGTACTGCTCATCGATGAGGTATTCCGCGGCGGCAATGAAGTCATCGAACACATTTTGTTTTTGATGCTGGGTGCCCTGAATATGCCAGTGCTTGCCGTACTCACCGCCGCCTCTGATGTTGGGTACGGCATAAATGCCGCCCAGACTCAGCCATAGGGCGGTCGTCGTGCTGAAACCGGGGGTGATACTGATGTCAAAACCGCCGTATCCGTAGAGCAAAGTGGGATTATTGCCGTCTCGCTTCAGGCCCTTTTTGTAGGTCAGCGTCATGGGGATCTGAGTCCCATCGGGGCTACTGTAGAAAACTTGATGGGTTTCGTAATCATCCGAATTGAAGCGAATGTCCGGCTTGAAGTAACGTTGAGCGTCGCCAGTGCCGGGGTTGTAAGCGTAGATCGTGCTCGGCTGCTTGTAGTTGCTGAAGGTGTAGTACACCGTCTCATCGGTGTCTTTACCAAAAGGCCGGCTCGCGGAACCCGGTTCGGGTAGGGGGATCTCGCGGACCAAATCACCGGCATCCGTGTACTGGTACAGTCGTGATCGAGCATCGATCAGATAGTGTGCAAACAGATAGCCAGCGCCCGTTGAAACGCGCAGCGGGGATGCGCGTTCGGGGATGATATCCGTCCAGGCTGAAGGTTCAGGTTGATCCAAACGCAGCGCAACCAGTCGGCCATTGGGCGCGCCATGGTTGGTGAACAACAGAAGGGTTTCATTAATGCTTTTTATCACGCGAGTGTCGGCATGGTCCTCGGTCGGAATCTCAATGAAGGGGCTGTCAGGCTGGCTCAAATCCTGGATGAACAAAGTATTACCAGCAGTGGTTTGCGCCGTCTGGATGGACAAATATCGTTGGTCTTCGGTTAAATCAGCACTGACGTAACGTCGTTTTTCGTCTCCTGGGCCGCCATAGATGAGTTCATCATCCTGCTGGGGGGTGCCGAGACGATGGAAATACAACCGATGGTCATCAACCTGCGCTGTGAGGGCGCTCCCGTCTGGCGCTTGGTAGCTCGAGTAGTAAAACCCCGCGTCTCCAAGCCAGGTAATACCTGAAAACTTCACGTTCTGCAGCGGCGGCTCGAGGGCTTGCTGGGTGGCCGTATCCAAAATATGAATGCTGCGCCAGTCGCTGCCCGCTTTGGATTGCGTATAGGCGCTGAATCGAGCGGACTTTGAAAAGGCAACCTGAGCAATGGAGATGGTGCCGTCGTCGCTCAGCGCATTGGCATCTAAAAAGACTTCAGGTGCTTGGTCTGGCTTTTGCCGCATCAGAACAGAATGATTCTGCAATCCCGTGTTTTGGTAGAAGTAGACCCAATCGCCTTCTTTGAAGGGCGCAGATACCCGAGGATAGTGCCAGAGTTCGGTGAGCGCGTTTTGAAGGGGCGCCCGATAGCGGATCTGTGACAGATAGCTTTGGGTCACCTGATTTTGATCCCGCACCCAGGCGGCGGTCTCCGTACTGCGATCATCTTCCAGCCAGCGGTAAGGATCCTGGATGGTTTGCCCGAAATAAGTGTCTTGGTGATCACTTACGCGGGTTGTTGGATAACTGGGTCGCACAGGCTCCTTGGAAGCGAGGAGGGCATCAGATTGATCGGTTTCCGCACAACTACTGATGATGAGGATCATCAAACTGAGCGCGGTGTATCGGCGCAAGGCAGGCCATTGACCGCTCTGAGGCGCCTGGCCAAGTGCGGCGGGGAAGTGGTTAAAGGTTGTCATAAGTGTGAGCCGTGAGGGTTGCGCTTGGTTTGAGGGGTATCGCCGGCAGGAACGGCGGGCTTTGGTTGATCGATTAAGGACTTTAAAAAGCCGGAAAACGCGTCGATCGTGTGTTCGGTTCGCTCGGGCCCTGCGATGTCCCCGGCGAAGACGTGCGCAATGGCGTCGGGTTCGGTCAGTATGCAAAGGTGCGCTTTGTCGTCTGTCTGCCACTGCTGGTAAACCCGTTTTGCCGCCTTGGCGGAGATGGTCGGGTCATTATCCATGACCATCATGGCCATGGGGGTGGTCCAGGCACGTGCTGGTTGCGCCCTGAACCAATCCACAACCTTCTGCATTTCAATCACGGCCTGAATATCGTAGGTGCTGGTCCAATAGCGTGCGGCGGCCTCGTTTTCTGGGGTCCAGCTGCGGGTCCTGCCCAGCAATCGTGGCACGATCGATTCGGCAAAGGGCATGGTGAGTAAAAAGTCGAAAGGGTTATTGATCTTAAAGTTTGGGGCCATAAACAGGTGGGCAAAGGGCGCTCGGTAACTTTGTCGGAGCTTCCGATCCGCCCAGCACGCCAAGGGCGCACCGGTTGAGGTGCCGACCAAGATCACTTGCTCGCCCAATCGGCAAGCAAGATCGTAGCTGTCCACGACGCTCGCCAACCAGTCTTCAGCCGCACAATCCATGCCGTTCTCAGTCAGGCCATGACCTGCCAGACGTGCTTCGATCAAGTTGGCGTTGAAGTCATCGGCCAACCGCTGGGTGACCGGCGCGGTTTCCTGACGACAAGCCGAGAAGCCATGGATTCCCAAAAAGGCAAACGGGGTTTGGGTTGGGTTTTCAGGATCTTGATAGCGGATTCTCGCGGCGCCGCCGTCAACAACCAAAGGCTGCTGCGCCTCGTAATCCCGCAGCCAGCCGCTGAGGTCCTTGACGGGCAGGTTTTGGGGCACGCGAGACGCTGGGGTTTGGTTGGAAAGTTTGGGGCGTTTTAGCATCGGGAACCTATCGCGGTGGAATTGTCAGGTCAGGCATCAATTGCGCGGTGCGGGTCAAATCAGCCAGATGTGACCAGCGGTCAAACGGGTGACGCGCGCCCTGTAATCAACGGTAAATAGTACCGCGTTTCGATCTTTTTGTTTCGCTTAATGGCGCATTACAGTAAGATTCCAGCATGCGACTTCAAGCGATAAAACTGGCCGGATTCAAATCTTTTGTGGATGCCACGACCGTGCCATTCCCCAATAATCTTTGCGCCGTTGTCGGCCCAAATGGGTGCGGTAAGTCGAATATTATTGATGCGATTCGTTGGGTCATGGGGGAGGGTTCCGCTAAGAATTTACGGGGCGAGTCGATGACCGACGTGATCTTCAACGGCGCCAGTAACCGCAAGCCGGTTGGTCAGGCCACCATCGAGCTGTTGTTTGACAATTCTGCGGGTCGATTAACCGGCGAGTATGCCGCGTATTCTGAAATCTCGATAAAACGGCAAGTCTCACGGGACGGTCAATCCAGCTATTTTCTGAATAGCGTTAAGTGTCGGCGCAAAGACATTACCGATATCTTTTTAGGGACCGGTTTGGGGCCCAGAAGCTACTCGATTATTGAGCAGGGCATGATTAGCCAATTGATCGAGGCAAAGCCCGAAGAGTTGCGGGTTTATCTCGAAGAAGCGGCCGGCATATCAAAATATAAAGAACGCCGAAAAGAAACCGAGCGCCGAATCTCACACACGCGAGATAACCTCGACCGATTGACCGATCTGCGCGAGGAACTCGAGCGGCAGATTCATCACTTAGAGCGTCAAGCTAAGAATGCCGAGCGCTACACCGAGTTTAAAAAGGAAGAGCGCGAGGTCAGTGCGCAGCTCTCGGCCCTTAGGTGGCAAAATCTTGATCAAAAGGCTGGAGTCCAGCAGCAACAGATCGATCAATTTGAAATTGAATTACAAGCCCGAATCAGTGACCAACGCCGGGTTGAAGCCGAGATTGTTGCGCTGCGGGATCAATTGATTGGCTCGAATGATAGCCTCGCCGCGGTGCAGCAGCGCTTCTATGATGAAGGTACTGAGATTGCGCGGATTGAAGAAAGTATTCAGTACCAATCAGAGCGCGCTCGAACCCTGGCCGATAGCTTGCGGCAAACCGATCAGGAACGGACAGAAACCGCGGCGAGCTTGGGGAGTGATGAAGCGCTGATTCGCGATTTAGCTGAGCAGCTCGAGCGCCTGGCGCCGGAGCAAGCGGCCCTGAGCGACTCCGAGATTGCCTCGAAAGACCAACTGGAGATGGCCGAGCATCACGTTGCGGAACTGCAGCAGCGCTGGGACCAATTTACCTCGGAAGCGGCCAAGGTGGCCCAGGCCGGTGAAATAGAACAATCAAAAATCGCGTTGCTCGAAGATTCGCTCCAACGTTTGAATCAGCGCCTCAAAGCGGTGGGTGATGATAAAACTCGGCTTAGTGAGCAGGCCGTGGCGGAAGAAATTGGTCCGTTAGAAGCCATGATCGAGACCCAGGAAGAACAAGTTGGGCGCATTCAGTCGGAATTTGATGGTTTGGCGAGTCAGCTTCAAAGCCAGCGGGTTCAAAATGAACAATTATCGCGCACCCTCAACGAGCAGCGCAGCGAAATGCAGCATCTTGCCGGTCGACGAGCCTCTCTCGATGCCCTCCAGCAAGCGGCTCTTGGTCAGGCTGGCGATGATACGGCCTGGGTCAGCGAGCAGGGGCTTGAATCAGCCCTTCGGGTTGGCGAATCGCTAGAGGTCGACGCGGGCTGGGAAGAGGCGGTGGAAGCGGTCCTTGGGGATGCGTTGCAAGGGATCCTCGTCAGTAATCTTCGAGAATTGTCGCCAGCGGTCGCGCGATTGACCCAAGGCTCGATAACCCTGCTGGGGATGTCGGATACACATGCGCCCGTTGTACAGGGTGAAGCGCGGGTCTCGCTTGCCGCGAAAATTCAGTCCAGCGCAGAGCTGTCTGCCTGGTTAAGCCACGTGTTTGTCGCGGAAGACTTAGAAGATGCCTTAAGCCTTGCCGAAAATCTTGCGCCAGATGAATCAGTTGTCACGCGCGATGGCCTATGGATGGGGGCGAGCTGGATTCGCGTGAGCGCGGATAAAGACGTCACGGCGGGCGTGCTGCAGCGGCAAAAAGAGCTCACCCGTTTGATTGCGCAAATTGAAGCCTTGGAAACCCTGATTGATACAACAGATGAGGAATTGGCAGCTGGCGCGATTAACTTGACCGTCTTAGAACAAGATCGCGATGCCTTGCAGAGCCGTCTCGCCGAGCAGCAGCGCGCTTATGGTGAAACGAGAGCCCGGCTGACGGCCAAGCGCATCCAAGCAGAACAAATTGCGTCCGAACTCGAACGCGCCGATCGAGAAATTACCCATTCTCAGGCGCAACTGGAGACGGATTCCGTCCAGTTGCAGGCGGCGCGGTCGCGATTGGGTGGTGCGATGGATGAGATGGAAGGCGTTGAGGCCACCCGTGCCGAGTTGGCTGAGCAACGGCACAGCGCGCAACAAGCTTTGGTGACGTTACGTCAACAAGCGCAAGCGGATCGGGACGCCAATCATCAATTGGCGCTGCGAACGCAAAATCTCACAGCGCAGTTGACCGCAACGGGTCAGGCGATTACGCGTTTGTCCGCTCGACAAACAAGCCTGCTTGAGCGTAAGCAAACGCTTGAAGCGGACATTGCGGCGCTGGCCGAACCGACAACGGCGCTGCAAGCGAACCTGCAGGAGCGACTTCAGACGCGCCAGGGCATTGAAGCCGAATTACTGGCGGGTCGTCAGGTTGCGCAGAAGATTGAATTTGATATCCGCAGCAATGAAAGTCAGCGCGCACTGTTTGAAGAGGGCGTCGATCAGGTGCGAGGCCAGCTCGAAAAGGCCCGCTTAGAATTCCAAACCCTGGATGTTAAGCGCAGCACGATTGAAGACCTCCTCAAAGAGGCCGGCGCAGTGTTACAGGATGTCATAAGCGCCATGCCGGAAGACGCGGATATCCCAGTCTGGGAAACCGAACTGACAAAAATAGAGAACCGCATTCAGCGTTTGGGCGCCATCAATTTAGCGGCGATTGAAGAATACAAAGTTCAAGCCGAGCGTAAAGCCTACTTGGATGCACAAAATGACGATTTAGAGAAAGCACTCGATACCCTAATGATGGCCATTCGAAAAATCGATATTGAAACCCGCACCCGATTTAAAGAAACCTTCGATTTGGTCAACACCAAACTTCAGCAGCTCTTTCCGAAGTTGTTTGGGGGTGGCCATGCCTATTTAGAAATGACGGGTGAAGACCTGCTCGACACGGGTGTTGCCTTGATGGCAAGGCCGCCTGGTAAACGAAACAGCAGCATTCACTTGCTGTCGGGTGGTGAGAAAGCGCTGACCGCCATTGCCTTGGTATTTTCAATTTTCAGTTTGAATCCGGCGCCCTTTTGTTTGCTGGACGAGGTCGATGCGCCATTGGATGATGCCAATGTCATGCGCTATTCCGAACTGGTGAAGGAGATGTCGCGCACGGTGCAGTTTATCTATATCACGCACAACAAAGTGGCCATGGAAATGGCGGAGCAATTAATGGGCGTCACAATGCATGAGCCTGGGGTATCTCGATTGGTGTCTGTCGACGTTGAAGAAGCGGTTGCGATGTCAGCGGTTTAGACTGAGTCCTATGCTTTTAAGAAAAGGGGTTGTAAGCGCGATCCAATTGAGAAATCGGCGTTATAGACAGCACTTTTGCTGAAAACAGATGTTAAAAACGCGTTTTAAAAACAAGTGTTAAAAACATCTTTTAAAAACGAATGATAAAGACGAATGATAAAAACAGGGTTAGCAGAGCACCCTAAAGGGCTGAGTCAGCGGTTCGCCGATATCGAGCAGTCCAGTTGTAGGGCAGGTCGGCCAACCCGGCCAAGCTAAAAAGGGTTGCAGAACACATCGACCTGAGGCGCACGCGTAGATTGCGGCGGGTTGAGCAAAACAGGTAAGCGGCAAAGACGTCAAAAGAGAGGTCATTGTGGAACTGGAATTGCAAGAATGGCTGTTCTTAATATTAGGCCTCGTGATCGTGGTCGTGCTGGTCCATGGCTTTTGGGTGCAGTACTTCGGTAGTGATCGGTTGCCCTTGAAGCTGGATAAACGTTTCGTCTCAACGGCGCCAGAATCGAATGCCGGTAAAGATGTGATCGATTTAAAGGCAGAATTACCCAATGGTGGCGCTCGAGTCGTAAAAGTCGGGACCTCACAGATCCCTGTCTCTGATCCAGCGCAGGCGCGAGTGCGTCAATCGGCTGCTAAAACGCCGCGAGATGATCCCGCTGGGTCAACCGAGGCGGCGTCTCGCGGCGCTCATGATGAAGGCGCTCATGATGAAAGCGCTCATGATGAAGGCGCTCAGACGAACGAGCGCCCGGCCGATGCGGCAGCGGCGGCGCAAGCGCCGAGCAGTGCCTCAGACGCGAGCCCCTTGACGGTGCAGCAGGAAACGCTGTTTTTAGTGCTGAATGTCTTAGGCGATCTATCCGGCCAACCGCTACTCGAAAGCTTGATGGACCAAGGCTTTGAGTATGGTGAGAAGTCTATTTTCCATCGCCTGGATGAGGCCGGGTATCCAAAAATCAGTTTGGCCAATGCCGTTGAACCGGGCATTTTTGACATTGCGTCGATGAATGCGCTGACGACCCCTGGCGTTACGATCTTTATGTGCGCCCATGAATGCGAGGATGCGCCTGCCGTGTTTGAAGAGTTGTTGTTGGCCGCGGCCCATCTGGCTGAGGATTTAGGGGCGCAGCTGTGTGATGACCGACGCAGTGCGGTCACCGAGCAAACCGTCGCCCACTTAAGACAAACTGTTCAAGAATTTCAGTTTCGACGCGCCCAAGCACTATGACCTCCGATGTTGTTAGCCGCATTGACGCGTTAAAAGCAGCGCTGCATCACCATAACTATCAGTACCATGCGCTGGACGCGCCGATTATCGCGGACTCTGAGTACGACCAATTGTTTCAGGCGCTCCTAGCGCTTGAAAAAGCCCACCCTGACTTACTGACCGAAGACTCGCCGACCCAACGGGTGGGCTCTGAGCCCCTTGCCGGGTTTACGCAAATCCAGCATGCGCTGCCAATGCTGTCTTTGGATAATGCCTTTAATGCGGTTGATATCGCTGATTTTCATGAGCGAGTGGCGGAACGCCTTGGACAGATGCACGTTCGCTATTGTGCCGAGCCTAAAATCGACGGCGTTGCGATCAGTTTATTGTATGAAGGCGGACGGTTTATTCGTGCGGCGACGCGAGGGGATGGCTTAACCGGCGAGGATGTTTCGATGAACGCGCGAACCATTGAGGCCATCCCGCTGGTTTTACAGGGTGATCACTTTCCGGATCGTCTAGAGGTCCGAGGTGAGGTGTATCTTGCCAAAGCCGTTTTCAATGATCTGAACCAAGCGCTGATCGAGCAGGGCGAAAAGCCCTTTGCCAATCCGCGTAACGCCGCAGCTGGGTCAATGCGTCAGCTCGACAGTCGATTAACCGCGAAGCGCCGGTTGACGATGTTTGCCTACAGCGTCGGTCTTGTTGAGGGCGGCAATCTGCCGAGCGAGCATTATGACCTGATGCAGCAGCTCAGGGTCTGGGGCTTTCGAATCAATCCGGATATTCAGCAGGTTAACGATGCCGAGGGTTGCCAAGCGTATTTTGACGCGTTGGCCCAACGCCGAGCCCATCTTGCTTATGAGATAGACGGGGTGGTTTTTAAGGTGGACTCGCTTGCGAGCCAGGCGGCGCTTGGGTTTTTGACGCGCACGCCGCGTTGGGCGATTGCCGGGAAGTTTCCGGCAGCGCAGGGTCGAACCCGCGTATTGGATGTTGAGTTTCAAGTTGGCCGAACCGGTGCGATAACACCCGTTGCCCGGCTTGATCCGGTACAGGTCGGTGGGGTGGTCATCTCGAATGCCACACTCCATAACTTTGATGAAATCAAGCGGCTGGGCCTGCATCTGTTGGATGAAGTGATTATCGAGCGCGCCGGGGATGTTATTCCGAAGGTGATTCGGGTGGCGGCGAGTGCCCGGGGTTTGGACTCGAGCCCGATTGTGCGTCCGCTGCAATGCCCGGAGTGCCAAAGCGAACTTGTGCAGCAAGCGGATGAGGTGATTTTGCGCTGCACGAATGATCTGGGATGTCCTGCTCAGCAAAAAGAGCGGATCCGGCATTTTGTATCGCGCCTGGCGATGGATATCGATGGCCTAGGCGGCAAAGTTGTTGAGCAGTTGATGAAAGCCGGGTTAGTCCACAATGCGGCAGATTTGTACGCGCTCGAATTTGATCAACTCGTATCGCTAGAACGGTTTGCACCGATTTCCGCTAAAAAACTGATTGCTGCCATTGATGCCTCAAAAGCCACTGACCTGAACCGGTTTATTTATGCGTTGGGGATCCCGGAAGTGGGTGAAGCCACGGCGGCCTCGCTGGCTCGAGCCTTTCCGCGGTTGGCGGCCTTGATGGCGGCCGATGAGGCCGCCCTTGTTGCGGTGCCGGATATCGGCCCTATTGTTGCCGCGCAAATTTCGGCTTATTTCAACAATACAAACAATCAGCGCTTGATTGAGCGATTGTGTCAACTTGGCGTGGTTTGGCCCGAGTCCGATGTGCTTGAGGCGCAGCCGACGCCCCTGGCTGGACAAACTTGGGTGATCACCGGGACCTTCGATACATTCTCGCGATCGGCGCTTAAAACCCAACTGCAGGATTTGGGCGCCAAGGTTGCCGGTTCTGTTTCTGCGAAAACGACGCGTTTGGCCGCCGGACGCGAAGCGGGTTCGAAATTAAGCAAGGCAGAATCCTTGGGTATCCCGGTCATCGATGAGGCGGGTCTACGATCATTACTGGAGCAATTGCCATGAAATTAAACCGATGTCGTTACCCGAGTCTGATGTTGGTGATTGTTGCGGCATTGCTTGCAAGCTGTACGGCGAAGCAGCCGTCGAATATCGATAACATTTGCGACATATTCAGTGAGCAGCGCAGCTGGTATAAAGCGGCCAACAAGTCGGCAAAACGCTGGGGCACGACGGTCCCGGTGATGATGTCTGTGATTTATCAGGAGTCGAGTTTTAAGGCCAAAGCGAAACCGCCGCGAACAAAGATCCTTTGGGTGTTTCCAGGTCCGAGACCGGCATCGGCTAAAGGCTACGCCCAAGCGATTGACGGCACCTGGGATACCTATCGCCGCTCGACGGGCCGCTGGTCTGCTGATCGAGCGGACTTTAAGGACGCGACCGATTTTATCGGTTGGTATATCGACCAATCAGCGACAAAAAATGGGATCAAAAAAACGGATGCGGAGAACCTGTATTTGTCCTACCACGAAGGCCAGGGGGGCTTTGCGAAGGGGACGCACCAAGGCAAACCTTGGCTGATGAAGGTGGCCAAGAAAGTCGATGCCCGAGCGAAAACCTTTGATCAGCAGCTCAAAGGCTGCGAGCGAAAATTCAAAAAACGGTTCTTCGGCTTATTTTAGGGACAAAACGAAAAAACCTGCGGCGCGGCGCAAAAGCGTGCGATACGCGGGGGTTGGATACCCCGACGGACGTGGCCAAGGCATGCTCCGGGCCGAAGGCGCTAGCGCCGGCTAGGTTATTGGATTTGAAGCCGCGTGGAACGATCGAGACCGATAAAGGGTCGTAAATCATCTTTATCACCAAACAAATACCGCGCTTCAGCCAGTTTGGCCTCTGCCGCATCAAAGTCGCCTAGGGCCCGCAGCGCGATCATTTGATTGACCCATAAAGGGGACCGTGGTGTCCCGCGACTCATTTTTTCGGACCATGCTAGGTAGGCGGTCAATTCTTGCCGATTGCCCTCCGCCAGCGCCGTGTTGAGGCGCAGCGCCCAAAGATGCCATTGGAAACGGTTCATATCAGCGGCTGGATTGGTGACGTCCAATAAGCGGTGGTATTGCCGCGGCTTACTGGCTTCTAACTGGGTTATTACAGCTAAGGATTGTAAGCCGGTCACCATAAAGGGAATGACCAAAAGCGGCGTTAAAAAGGCGAGGCTCAAGGGCAGAATGATCCTCGGAAAAGCGACTGCTTTCGGCGGGGATTGATGCGTATCGACAAACGCCAGCAATAGAATCAAGGTGATCCAGTGCAGGCCAGAATGGTAGAGCGGGTACTCGGTTTGGGTATGGATTAGGATTGGCGCGGTGAGCGCAAGGCCCACCAAGCCCGTGGCCCAGGGCAGTCGGAACAAGGTTGTGAGAAAGCCCGCAGCCAGCAACAAGAGCCCGATGAAGGCGACGAGGCCGCCTTCAACCACCCAAAGCAGGGTTTCGTTGTGGGGATGCGATAAGGCATGCAGGCCCTGAATGACGTTGCCCGGCGGGCTGGCATCGGCTGCATGCTGCGCGCGCCATGCGGATTCAAATTGGCCGTACCCGGCGCCAAAGACTGGGTTTTGCCGGATTACTTCTAAGCTTTGACCATAGATCTCAACACGTGCGCCAGGATCTTGATAGATATCGGCGCCGCGCTTGACGCCTTCCACGCTACTATTCAAGGCGATGAGACCCGTAATCAGCCCAAGGGTTGCCAACCCTAACCAGGCCTTATTAAAAGGTTTCGACAGCGCTTGAGTCTTCAAGATCAGGGGCAGGCTCAAAATCAGCACCGCCAAGCCCGCCAATTGACCGGTTCGGGATTGAATGACAACCAATAACAAGGGGCCTGAAAACGCCATCATCAGCAGCAGTGTCTGAACCAAACGGGATACCGGCTTCTCTTGGGGCATGAGCGCTAAAAACAGGCTGATCGCAAACCCCGTGGCCATGAAACTGGCCATCACATTGACCTGCTGGAAGGTGCCGTTAGGGCGGTTATCGGCGGTGTTATAGCCCATGAAATTGCCCGGCTCGAGAACATAATATTGCACCAGGCCAATCAGGCTCTGAAGGACCGCCCCTGCCAAAATGAGCGGGAGCAGTTGCTGCCAAATCGCGCTGGTGACTCGAAATTGCAGGATTGCGGTGTACAACAACAACCCCGCGATGAGAGCGGCCACTCTGGGACCAGCAAGCGATAAATCCTCGATACTGGGCGCGAGCAAAGGCAGGGTTAACACAAGACCGCCCAGCCAAAACAAGATCAGTTGGGGGGTCACCATGAGGGCTCGTGCCCGCGCCCATTGCCAGAGCCCAAGGCCAATCAGGATCGACATCATCATCCACGCCACATAATTGGCGGGCAACGTGAGGCCATAGCCACCAAAGTTTGGGAAGGTGTAGTGCGCGCAGACCAGGAAGTACACCGCAAGGATCAGCTGAAACAGTCCCTCGGTGGTCGGTACAGCGAGAAAGGGCTTGGCAGGTCTTTGGATCGAGGAAAGGTCCTGGGATCCCAAACTCACGACGCAGGCATTGGCAGCGCTTGGCCGACGGCGGCAACTTTGGCCTCAAAGGTGACGCGATAAATGACGTTGGCCAGGTCATCGGCAATCAACAGGCTACCATCTGGATGGAACAGCAAATCGGCCGGCCGGCCCCAGGCTTGATTGTTTTGCAGCCATCCTTCTATGAAGGTCTCTGCCCGCAAGTCATCGGACTGGCCCCGGGCAATCGTGATGCGGTGGCCGGTGTGTCCCGCGTCCGCTGTGCGGTTCCAGCTACCATGCTCGGCAATGAAGAGTTGGTTTTGATACGGGGCGGGGAACTGAGCGCCCGTGGCAAAGGCAACCCCCAAGGGGGCAACGTGGGGCCCGAGCGCGAGCGCGGGGGGCGTTAAGACTCGGTCCGGCGTTCGGGCGCCAAATTCCGGATCAATCACATCCAGGCCGTGGCGATAGGGGTAGCCAAAATGCAGGCCGCGGGTACTTGCGATGTTGAGTTCGCACGCTGGGCTGTCATCGCCTAAGTGATCCCGGCCATTGTCGGTAAACCAAAGCGCTTGGGTTTCGGGGTGCCAAGTAAACCCCACCGAGTTTCGAACACCGTGGGCAAACGCTTTGAGCGCTTTGGGCGTGACTGAAAGGTCCAAGGTTTGAATCGAGGCATAAACGGAATTGTCAGACAGGCAGATGTTGCACGGCGCCCCCACCGGAATGTACAGCAAGCCATCCGGCCCGAAATCGATGAATTTCCAACCATGGTGTTTGTCTTTGGGGAGCTGGGTGAAAACGGGACTCAGCGTTACAGGCTTTAGAAGCACCTCATCCAGCGGACCAGTTTGATAGATGGTATCAACCGCTGCAATGTAGAGCTGGTTGTCTTTGATCGCAATCCCAGAGGGCATGGTGAGGTCCGAGGCAATGACTTTGACCGTTTCCGCAAACCCGTCCTGGTCTTGATCCCAAATAGCATGAACCCGTCCAGCGCGACGACTACCGGCATAGAGTACGCCTTGGTCATCCAAAGCCAGTTGTCTGGGATTCTCGACCTCTGCGTAAATGCTGATTTGGAAGCCCGCGGGCAAGGAGAGTTGCTCCAGCGGTAATGCGGCGCTCGCTTTAAATCCTAGGGTGACACCGAGTATGATGGCAACGCAGACGCCCCAACGTCGTGGAAGTGGTTCGATGAATCCACGCTTTCTGAAATAACCCTTACCTTGAGCTGCGGTGATCATGATTGAACAATCTCTTCGTGACGAAATTCAGGGCTACTATTCCTCTTTTTTATCGGCAAAGCAATTCCGGCCCCGATATGGCCAGAGATTAATGATTGCAGAGGTCGCACGACGGTTAGCCGGGGACACCGCCGGAATCGACACGTCGCCCATTGCATTGGTGCAAGCCGGCACGGGTACCGGCAAAACGGTGGCCTATGCTTTAACCGGCGCCTTGATTGCTGCGGCCAAAGACAAAACCTTGATCATCTCAACGGCCACCATTGCCCTTCAGGAGCAGTTGGTATTGCGTGATTTGCCCGACATACAGGCCAAGGCGGGGATGAACTTTACCTTCTCGCTAGCCAAAGGCCGGCGCCGGTATCTTTGCCTATCCAAACTGGATGCCAGCTTGGAGGGTCGGGGCCAATCCTCAAAAACCTCAGACTTCTTTCCAGATGAATTGTTGGTCAACGCGCCCAATCAAGCACAAGTCTTGTCGTTGTTGTTAGACAGTTACGGTAACGGCACTTGGGATGGCGATCGCGACTCGTTAGCGGTCGTCGTTGAAGATCAGATTTGGCGCGGCGTCAGTACTGATCGGAGTCAATGCACCAATCGACAATGCAGTTTTTTCAGCCAGTGTGCTTTTTTCAGAGCGAGAGAAGGCTTAGATCAGGTCGATGTGATCATAACCAACCACGATTTGCTGTTGGCCGATTTGGCCTCTGAAGAAAGCCAGATTCTGCCACCGCCAGAGTCCAGTGTGTATGTGTTTGACGAAGCCCATCATTTGGTTGAAAAGGCGCGATCGCAATGGGCGGGGTTTTTAGGCCGTTCGACGACCCGCAGCGTGTTGGAGGCGGGCGCGACCTTACTGGATCAGCTTGAGCAGGATCTGGCGGCCGCCGAGCTAACCGAGATCTCACAGATTTTGTCGGGAAAACCGGGTTTTGCAGTGGTCATTGCCGAGGCGCTCACGTGTTTTGATCAACTCATGCAACATCTAGCGGGTTTCGAAGCGGACGCAACCCACCAAGGTGATGTCGGACGGTACCGCTTTGCCGGCGGCGAAATCGATCCGAGCTTGCAGACGGAATGTCACTACTTGGCGAGCCTCTTGGGGCAATTGGACCGTGCGGTTCAGGATTGGCGACGAACCCTAGAACAATCGGTCAGCGGCGCGACCGTAAAAGAGCGAATGGCGCTGGAAGGTTTGATTCCCGTGCTGGGCGGCTTTTCAAGCCGGTTTGTTGCCGCGCAACGGCTGCTGCAATTATTTGGTCAGCAGCAAGCCCCGGACGCATCACCTTCTGCGCGATGGTTGGACTTTAGATCCGATGATCTGTTGGTGCACTGCACGCCGATTCAAGTCGATGATTTGTTGTATGAAAAGCTTTGGACGCGCTGCGCAGGCGCAGTGCTGACCTCAGCTACCCTTGCCGTCGGACAAGATTTTGAATTGGTTGCCGCCGATCTTGGCTTGCCCGAGGACGTGGTGGGGTTGATTGTGCCCAGCCCGTTTGATTATGCCCAGCAAGGCCGGCTACGGGTGCCGAAAATGCAACAAAATCCATCGGATCCGAATGCGCATACCGAGGAAATTGCCAGTTTGATGCCAGGGCTTTTAACCGAGAGCCAAAGTGCGTTGGTATTGTTCACCTCTTGGCGACAATTTTTTGCGGTGATCGATGCCTTGCCAGCCGATCTGCGGGGGGATTGCTTGCTTCAGGGTGAAATCAGTAAAGCGGAATTGCTGAACCAACATCGCGACCGAGTTGACGCAGGAAAACGAAGCTATTTAATGGGGCTGGCAAGCTTCGCCGAAGGGGTCGACTTGCCAGGGGATTATTGTCAACAAGTGATCATTGCCAAGATCCCCTTTAGCGTTCCCGATGACCCGGTGGGGGCGACTCAGCAGGAGTGGGTTGAAGCCAGAGGGGGCAATGCGTTTTATGAGCTGATGTTGCCCCATGCGGCCTTGCGGTTGACTCAGGCCGCGGGGCGGTTGCTTCGAACCGAGCAGGATTCAGGGGTTGTTACGATTCTCGACGCTCGACTCACCACCAAGGCCTATGGTCGAAAGCTCATTGCGGCCTTGCCGCCGTTTCGATGGGATCCAAATACAGCGGGTTAAGCTCCGTCGGTAAAGCTCAGTCGGTAAAGCTAGGTCGGTAAAACTAAGTCGGTAAAACTAAGTCGGTAACGGCAAGCGGATTTTGATCTGACTGGAATATGATGCGGTCTGGATGGCGCGCCTAAAGCGCAAGCACGCAACCCGCCAGTCGGGATGCTTAAGCCGTGAGTGCATCCGTCATACAATGCACGAACCATCAGGAGGAGGCAGGCACCATTATGAAACCCTCGATTGATACCGTGATTGTCGAGCAGTTGGCGCAGGCCCAGATTACCGATCCAGCCTACCATGCAATGCTCAAGGCCCTGGTGGCCAAGGTGGCCCTTGGGCGAAACAAAACCATTGGCTTTTCTGGCAGTCAAGGCAGCGGTAAGTCGACCTTGGTCAGCGTATTAAAAGCGGTGCTTGAGCAGGCGCAAGGATTAACGGTTGCGAGTCTGTCGCTGGATGATTTTTACAAGACGCGCTCGGCGCGGACCCAAATGATGAGAGAACACCCGATGTTTCAGGTGCGCGGTGTTCCCGGTACCCACGATATTGATCTCATGCAGCAAGCAAAATTAGCCTTGTGCGCGGGCCGAGCGGCGCAGGTACCGGTATTCGATAAAGGGCTTGATGATCGTGCTGGCACCATGACGATTCCCGCCGGCTGCGAGAAGGTCTTGCTTGAAGGCTGGTGTTTCGGGGCAACGCCTGAGCCGGCCCTGGATTTGGCAACGCCGGTTAATGCGCTAGAGGCCGAGCAGGATCCACAAGGTCTTTGGCGGCATGGCGTGAACGAATACCTCGCCGGGCAAGCCTATCAGCAGTTGTTCACCGTGGATTATTGGGTTTATTTCAAGGCGCCTAATTTCGAGGCCATTTTAGATTGGCGGGCAGAGCAGGAAGCGCGTTTTAATCAAGGGCCTAAGGCTATGACCCGGTCAGAGATCGAGGCATTCATTGGCTATTATCAGCGCATTACGCAGTGGATGCTGCTGGATGCGCCGGGTCGGGCGGATCTTGTTGTCACGTTAAATCCGGATCATTCGATTGCTGCGGTTCAGGGTGATTTGGAATTCAGCTTCGGTTCATCTCTGTCGTCTTAAAGTCCTTGCAGTCTAACAGGAGGACCTATTATGAAAATCGCAACAATGTTTTTGTTATCCAGCCTTGCCCCAATGGCACTCGCGAGTTCCGTCGCGTTTGAGGAAGCGGTGGTATTGAGCGCTGTTCCTGTGTTTGAGCAGGTTTCAGTCCAAACCCCATCCCGAGCCTGTTGGGTCGAGCGCGTGGCGGTCCGTCGCAATACGGACCATGGCGTGGGCTTGGTTGTCGGTGGCGTGGTGGGCGGCGCGATTGGTCATGCGGTCGGCCACAAAAAGCGCAATAAGCAGGTCGGGGCGCTACTGGGTTCTGTATTGGGCGCAACCGTTGGGAATGCGATGGCAAAGAATCGTCACGGTCAGACGCGATATGAAGACCGGGAAGTCTGTGAGACGCATCACACGGCACGGATTGAAGCGCGATTACTCGGTTATGATGTGGCCTATGAGTATAATGGTCAGGTTTATAACGTACGCATGGGCTCAGATCCTGGCGCGCAGGTGCGGTTGAGGGTGTCGCACACGCCGATAGGGTAAGCTTGAGCACGGCCGTAAAAGGATGGTGTTTTGAAAGGATCGATCAAGGGCATCGTGATGCTGGGGCTGTTGACCATGGGCCTAGGGCTGGATGCTGCGCCTAAGCCGGGTGAAGGCCCTCGCAACTCGGGTGACCCGATCAATAGTTTGCCAACGCGCAACGCCTACAGCACGGAAGTTCGTGCACGAGGCCCCGCGATTGATAATCAGTCTGCGGCGCGCCGAGTCAAAGAGCGCTTTCGGGATCGGCGGATTTTGGGCATTAAACTGATCCAGCGCCGCAACAGAGCCCTCTATCAGGTTAAGACCTTGTCGGCAGAGGGCGTGGTGGCGTTTGTGAACGTTGACGCAGAATCCGGCGCGCTAACGCAATAGGAGGCCGCTATGGTGCAACGGGTCCTGTTGGCTGAAGACGACGAATTGCTGCGAGGTCAACTCATTGACCTATTAACCGCGCGCCAGTTTGTGGTTGAAAGTTTCGGGGATGGCGCCGCGGCCCTCGATTTTGGTTTGAATCAAATCTTTGATCTCGCGGTGATCGATCTGGGTCTGCCAAAGCTGCCCGGCTTAGATCTCGTGAAAACGCTGCGAGCCTCGGGTCTAGACCAACCGATTTTGATTTTAACGGCGCGAGGCGACTGGCACGATAAAGTCGAGGGCCTCGAAGCCGGCGCGGATGACTACCTGGTAAAACCCTTTCACATTGAAGAGCTCGTGGCGCGCCTTGGCGCGCTCTCGCGGCGAGCAGACGGTGCATTGCAGACCGCGCTATCGCTGGGGCCCTTAACCGTGGATGTGAAGGCAAAATCAGTTTGCGTGGGAGAAGTCGCCTTGTCGCTGACGGCCTATGAGTACGGCTTGTTGACCCTGTTTCTCAGGCGAGAAGGCCAAATCGTCTCTAAAAATGAATTATCCGATCACCTCTACCAAGAAGATTTGGATCGAGATAGTAATGTGATCGAGGTTTTTGTGGGTCGGCTCAGACGGAAGCTGGCGGCTGAAACCAGCGAATTGCAGATCGAAACTCACCGCGGGCAGGGCTACCGCCTCATGCAGCATAGCGTCAGTTGAAGGGTTTATTAGGGTCGTTGCGAGGACGCTTGATGATCTCGGCAACCGTCTTGCTGATTGCCTTTCTGGGCACTATGGGGCTCGTGCTTGAAAATGCGTTTCGGAGCAGTGCCTTGGCGGCATTGAATGGCCGCCTGCTGCAACAAGTTTACGGCCTCTTGTCCGTCACAGAAGACAATGACATGACGGTGTTGCTACCACCGGCCTTAACGGATCCCTTAATGAATCAGCTTGGATCGGGTCACTTTGGTCTGGTACTGGACGATCGAGGGACGCTGGTTTGGCGCAGTCAGTCTGCAATGGATCAAGCCTTGCCGTCTGAATTAGTGGCAGCCCTCGATGAGACCGTGGCGACGGGGGTTCCGCGCGCTGGGGTGGTTTCCGACGGGTCTGGCAAGCTGCGATATTTAGCCTATCGAGTGCAGTGGCTGGGGGAGCGTCATACGGGGCTTTATGATTATGTTGTGATGGAACAGAGCACGTTGCTCGAGGCCGAGGTCGAAGGTTTCCGAGCCAGGCTCTGGGGTTGGCTTGCAGGCATTATCGGCCTGCTAATGGCCCTGCAGTTTGTCGTGATGCGCTGGGGGTTAAAACCGCTTGGTGCCTTCACGCGGGATATTGAAGCCATGACCGAGGGCGACCAACGGGCGTTGTCTGGACCCTATGTCCAGGAGCTTGCGCCGCTTGCGCAAACGTTAAATCGTTTAGTGGATCATGAGCGCCAGCAAGCTGCTCGGTATCGAACGACGCTTGCGAACTTAGCGCACAGCCTAAAGACGCCCTTGTCGATTATCCGCAATGCGCTGACGATGGCGCCGCCGATGGGGCAGCCGGAAGATCACCGTGCTGAGATCGAGGTTCAGATTACTCAGATGGATGAACTGATTGCCTATCAGCTTGAGCGGGCGGTGATTGCGAGTACGCACCAGGCTAAAGATCAGCTCCAGGCGAGGGTCGTGCTGGATCGTTTGAACGGCGCGATGCAGAAAGTTTATCGAGACAAGGTTGTGGCCGCCGAGGTGCAGGGTGAGAACCTTGCGTTGCGTGCTAGCGAGCGTGATATTCAAGAAGCCTGGGGGAATTTGATCGACAACGCCTATAAGTATTGTGCGGGCTCGATTCAAATCACCGTATCAAAAAACGCGCAGGGGATCCTGCTTCGGGTTGAGGACGATGGGCCGGGTATTGCGGACGCGTCCCATGAGCAGGTGCTACAGCGCGGCGCGCGACTCGACACGCGGGCCCCGGGTCAAGGCATTGGGCTGGCAGTGGTGAGCGAAATCGCCAGCCGTTATGATGGCGCGCTCGCCATCAGTCGCAGCAAGTTGGGTGGCGCGTGTTTTGACTTGGTGCTGAAACTATAAGCCGATAACGCGCGCAGGCACCGGGCTAGGCGTTATGACTACCATCGCACAAGGGCGATTTCGCCGTTTTTTTGCAGCCGCAGAAGTAGACTTTTTTGCTTTCGGTCGCGGTAAATTTCTCGGGCAAAATGCTGGTGCCTTGATGCGAGCCATCGCAAAAGGGTTGTTGACCGCTTTTACCGCAGGCACACCAGAAATAGGACTTACCGGCTTCGACTTCGATCGGGTAGGGGGCGTTTTGTGCAACAACGGGCTGATCCATGAATTGTTCCTATTGGTGAATAGATGACATCGTACCTTGATGATTTCCGTGTTCACAAGCGATAATGAGCGCTTCGCGCAAAGTCGTTGATCAGGGTCTTTGATCAAAGTCGTAAAGAAGTTGGTGTTTCAGTGCGAATCAAAAATGGAGAGCAATATGGATTTTTCTTTTTCCGATGAGCAAAACATGCTCGAGGACAGCGTTCAGCGTTTTATTCAAAATAATTATGGCTTCGATGCCCGTCAGAAAATTGCTGAGGGTGATGAAGGCTTTAGTCGAGCACTTTGGGCGCAGTTCGCCGATATGGGTTGGTTGGGCTTGCCGTTTTCAGAGGAAGATGGCGGCTTTGGCGGTACAGCGGTTGAAACCATGATCTTGCTGGAAGCCTTTGGCAAGGGGCTGGTGGTTGAACCTTATATTTCAGCGGTGTTACAGGCCGGTATGATGATCGCCAAAGGCGGCACGTCCGAGCAAAAGCAAGCTTGGCTAGAGCCTCTGATTGCCGGGACCTCTTTGCCTGCGGTGGCTTATATAGAGCCCCAAGCGCGGTTCAATGTGAATGATGTTAAAACGACAGCCACCGCGCAGGCGGATGGCTATTCGATCAATGGTTTCAAAGGCGTCGTGCTGGGTGGGCCGTTTGCGGATCTTTTGATTGTTCCGGCGCGGACGTCAGGCAATCAGAGCGATGCCGAGGGGATCACCTTATTTGTGATCGATGCGAAGGCGGATGGGGTGAGTCGTCGCGATTATCCAACCATTGATGGGTTTAGGGCCTCCGAGATTACCTTAACCCAGGTGTCTGTCACGAAAGGTGCGGTCTTGGGCTCCGTGGATCAGGGTCTTGCGCTGCTCCAGTACGGGCTTGATCAAGGCATGATGGGCGCGGCGGCCGAGGCCGTTGGCGCGATGGAAGTGTTGTACAAGAGCACGGTGGAATACTGCAAGACCCGAGAGCAGTTTGGGCAACCCATTGGTAAATTCCAGGTTCTGCAACATCGAATGGTCGATATGTTCATCGAACACGAGCAAACCAAGTCCTTGGCGTTTATGGCGGCGATGAAGCTTGCAGAAGGGTATAACGACGCATCCCGCAAGGCGCTGTCAGCTTTGAAGGTGCAAGTGGGCAAGGGTGGCACGATGGTGGGTCAGCAAGCGGTGCAACTTCATGGTGGGATGGGTATGACCAATGAATTGAACATTGGCCACTATTTCAAGCGACTCACAGCCATAGAAACACTCTACGGCAATACCGACTTTCATCTGAAGCGTTACGCGTCACTGTAAACGCCCCGCGCAAGGAGACCGTGATGGCAGATGCCCCCGATTGGTTTTGGGAAGCAATTGATCAAACCCCAGAAGACGGCTATGTCAGTGCCGGCGAGGTCGAGTTGCACTATCTGCAATGGGGGCAAGCTGAGGCGCCTGGCCTGATGCTGGTTCACGGTCATAATGCCCATGCTCATTGGTGGGATTTTATTGCGCCGAGTTTCGCAAGCCACTACCACGTTGTTGCGCCTGACCTCAGTGGTATGGGGGATAGCGATCATCGAGACGAATACTCCGCCGACTTATATGCCGAAGAGCTGTGTCAGGTCGCTGATGCCGCGGGGTTAAGCACCAACACGATTGTGGTGGCGCACAGCTTCGGTGGCCTAATGGCGATTCGGGCGCTGGCGCGGTTTAAGGATCGGTTCAAAGGCTTGATCCTGCTGGACTCGGGGGTGAAACATCCCGATGACGAGAGCCCGAAAGGCCCAGAGCGTTGGACCAAACCCAAGGTCTATCCTGATCTGGAAGTCGCCCGCTCGCGATTTCGGCTTCAACCGCCACAAACCTGCGAGCATGCGTTTCTGGTTAATCACATTGCCCGGCATTCTATTGATGCGATTGCGGATGGGTTTGTGTGGAAATTTGATGATGAACTGAATAGCCGAATGAAAATCACGGGTGACTTTGAAGCGGATTTTGTAGGTCTGCAGTGCCCGGTTTCACTGATTTATGGCGAGCATTCCGCTTCTTTTTCGGTCAAAAGTGCTGAACATATGCGCGCTCTGAATCCCAGTTTGAACGTCGAGGTGTTAAAAGATGCGCAGCACCATTTGTTTTTAGATCAACCGATTACGTTTATCGCGCAACTCAAGGCCGCGTTGGCGCGGTTTTAAAGCGGCGTTGGTAAGAACCTGTATGCCGGGGCGCGGATCCTTAAGCGCTGAATCTAAAACGGCGTTCCTAAAGGCCCCTAGCCGAAACGGGTTGTCTAAACCTTCGTGTACCAAGCCCTGAGAAGAATCCCCCGAGGCGCTGTGGTGGCGCGCTTAAGCCCCTGCTAACGCGCGCGGCTCGCCACCTTGATCCGAGTTAGAATCGCGCTTTGACTGAGCAGGACGCCTTCTCAGCGTTCATTTCAGGTTCTGCGCCCGCGAACTCACAATGATGCATGACCGCCCAACTGTGTCATTGGGCGCGTTATTAAGCGTACTGGTTGAAGGTTGCTTCGATCTTCTTTTTAGAGGCGTAGGCTGCAAACCTTATCGCGGTAAAGTCGTGCGCGGTTTAAAGGGTACCTAAGCCAAAACGCACGGCCTGCTGTCTTTGAATTGGGGCGCGGAAAGCGCTCTGTTCAATGTATAGGCGCAGGATAGGGTTCTCAAAACGCCTGGGCAGCAAGGCGTTGGTTGCCCAGTTTGGGTCGCGCAAAAAAAAGGCGCCGTTAAGCGCCTTTTTGATCAACATGCCCCTTTCATCAAGGGCTCGTCCTTGGGGCATTAGCAGGCTTCAAACAAACCTGCCGCGCCCATGCCGCCGCCAATACACATGCTGACGATACCGTACTTCTTATTACGACGCTTGAGTTCCCGAACAATGTGACCGGTTAAACGCGAGCCGGTCATGCCGAAGGGATGGCCAATTGAAATCGAACCACCGTTGACGTTGTAGATCGACGGATCAAAACCCAGCGTATCTCGGCTATACAGACACTGCGACGCGAAGGCTTCATTCAGCTCCACCAGATCGATGTCTTCCGTGCGCAAACCGTTGGCTTTCAAAAGCTTTGGCACGGCAAAAACAGGACCAATGCCCATTTCGTCCGGCTCGCAACCTGCAACCGTCCAGCCTCTGAAATAAGCCAGTGGCTCAAGACCCAACTGCGCGGCGCGATCAGCGCTCATCACCAAGGTCATAGAAGCGCCATCCGATAACTGCGAAGAATTACCGGCGGTCACCGTGCCACCTTCTCGAAAAACAGGGCCTAGCTTGGCGAGCCCTTCGATGGTGGTTTCCGGTCGATTGCACTCGTCGCGATCACAAACGCCATCAACGACTTCGGTTTCTTTGGTTTCTTTATTAACGACTTTTTGCCACTTAACGTGCATGGGCACGATTTCGTCATCGAACAAGCCAGCTTGCTGGGCCGCGGCGGTTCGCATTTGGCTTTCGAGCGAGAATTCGTCTTGATATTCGCGAGATAGGTTATAACGGGTCGCCACAACTTCTGCGGTATCGCCCATCGCCATGAAGATATCGGGCGCTTTTTCTCGAATCGTGGGATGCAGTTCTGATTTACCAGGGGACTGCCGCGTGCCGGCTGAGATGGACTCAACGCCACCTGCGATCATGACTTCAGAGCAACCGCTGGCAATCTGATTGGCAGCGAACGCAATGGAGTTCAAGCCAGAAGAGCAGGCCCTTGAAATTGTGCTGCCTGCAACGGTGACCGGCAGTTGTGACAAGATCACAGCGAGTCGTGCGATGTTGCCGCCTTGCTCACCCGTTTGGCTTGCAGCACCAACGATGACATCCTCGACTTCTGCAGGATCAAGCTGCGTGTTGCGCGCCAGTAGCGCGTCAATACAATGCGCAACCATGTCGTCAGGCCGAGTCAGGTTAAAGGTTCCACGAAAGGACTTTGCAAGGCCAGTGCGAACACTATCCACGATTACTACGTCACGCATAGGGCATCTCCATTAGTTTATGCTGCTAAAAAGGACGTTCATTGTGCCCTGAATACAAGGTTGTAGACAACCTAGGGCAAGGGCTCTTTCATCGGGTCATCAATTTCAATGATTGGGGCGCGCAGCCGGTAAGCGCACGGCCAAATGTGCGACGCTCTCTTTTAAGCCCCCCAGCCGGTTTCGACTGAGCCAAAGCGCTTGATGTTCATCGATCAGGCTTGATTGAGACTGCTTTAGGCGGTTAAAGCGTATGCGCTGTTTGGCAGGCGATAGGATGCCGGCGGTCGCGAGACGTTTCAGCTGGAGTTTTTCAAGACCGTGCTGGCACAAAGCGGCGGCCTGCCTGAGTTCTCGCTGGACCAGCTCAAGACCTGGCGCCTTACTCGGCGTCATTTGCAAGGGTAGGGCTGTTAGCGCATCGAGCCAAACTTGCAGCTCAGCGTCGGTGATCGCGGCCAAGACGGACGGCTCGTGTTTCATGTTCCAGAATAATGCGCGATTGAAGACGGTGGCATTTCGAAGCTGGGTCGGAACCCGTTCTGAGAGGTGCCCGAGCTGAATCAGTGCCCGAACGGTTGACGACGCCTGATTGTCGAAGAAAATACGGTTTAGCCCATCAGCCAGGTTTAGGGCCGCACTACCTCGTTGATTCCAGCTGTTACAACCGCCAAGCAGAAAGCCTGGATAACTGAGCGGCAAATATTGATGATGGCCATGATCGCCCCAATCGGTGACCAGGTAACCTTCAGCGCCAAATTTTAAACCGGCGCTAGCGGCGCTTTTCAGATTCGTCGTCGCGTTGCCGAGCCTGCCAGCAATCGCGTTCCAGCTGGCAGTACCTGGGCAAACATAAAATGGCAGCCTGGCTTTGGCAAGGTGCTCGCACTCGGTTTCAAAAGGATGGTCGTGCTCATAGCCCCAAATTAAGGCGGTGGCTTCCCGAGAGAGGGTTTTTAAGCAGGACGGATCTTTTAAAACGATGTCGCTCCAGAACATGGGCTGGCGATCAAACTTGCGCGCAAGCGTCTGAATCTTGGCGAGGAAGTCGACATAAACTGCTGTGGTGCCTTGGCGCATGCATCGGGCTCGGCTCGCGCCATGGCCAAGTTCCCAAGGCTCATCGCCCCCGATATTGAAGCGTGCATCCTGAAATAAGGGCAGGTATTCATTGTACAAGCCCTCTAAAAACGAAAGGCTCGCCCGGTTGGGCTTGAGGGTCGAGCCCCAAGGACTGCGTTGGCCGGTCAGGGGGTGAACAAACCCGTCAGGGCATTCCGCTAAGGGTCGGTAGTTGGGATGGCGCAACCAGCGTTCAAAGTGCCCGAAGGAATTAAGGTTCGGAACCAAATCGATAAAGCGGTCCTGGCAATACTGTTGAATCTCTAACAGATCTGCCGTCGTCAAGGGGGAGGCGTGCTGCCACACCTGCGCGTGGTTGGCGAACGCAAAGGTGTGCTCGGTGTACAGCTGAAGCTGATTGAATTTCAACTGCGCCAATTGGTCAATCAGACCTTTCAGGGTCCCAAGGGTTGGCACTTTACAACGACTGATGTCGAGCATGACGCCGCGATGATCGAAGTCGGGTTGATCAACGATTTTTAAACACGCGATAGAGCCGCTGCGCTGCGCCGCTTGTTTTAAAATTTGGGCAAACGTCGCCAGTCCGCGAAACGCGCCGGCCTCCTCGGTGTATCGAAGCTTCGCGCCCGTATTGGTAATCACCAATTGATAGCCTTCTGGCCCCAAACCGCTTTTAGGTTGGACGTTTAAAAGACATTGGCTTGCAAGGCCCTGGCCGTAGCTTACGCCAATACCGGGTCTGATCTGCGCGAGGCGGCTGGCGGCCTTTGCAATGCGATGACCGAGGCTTGGGTTGAGCTGTACCCAGGCGCGGCCCGACAAGCGCAATCGACCGTCGGTTAAAGTGAGTTGCTTCGGTGGCGGGTACAGGTGCATGGGCTTGATCGTTGTAATTTAAAGTGATTAATACATAATCTTCGGTCCCACACCAGTCAGGGGTTACCCATGCCGCACTATATTCTTGCCATTGACCAAGGCACCACCAGCTCTCGTGCCATGGTATTTGATGAGGACAGTCAGATTGTTGGGGTCGGTCAGGAGGAGTTCCCGCAATATTTTCCGGAAGATGGCTGGGTTGAGCACGATCCTGAGGAAATCTGGCAGTCGGTGCTCCAGGTGGTTGATCGCGCGCTCGGCAGCGCGGATTTGCGCGCCGATCAGATTGGCGCCATTGGTATCACCAATCAACGCGAGACAACGGTTGTTTGGGACCGGGCAACCGGCGCGTCCGTGTATCCTGCGATCGTTTGGCAGGACCGCCGCACCCATGCATTGTGCCAATCCCTCAAGGCGGCGGGTCATGAAGCCGAGGTCCGCGAAAAAACCGGTTTACTACTGGATCCTTATTTTTCCGCAACCAAGGTGCGCTGGATCTTAGACCATGTTGTCGATGGCCAGGCGCGTGCAGAAGCGGGTGAGCTGTGTTTTGGGACGATTGATTCGTTTTTGCTTTGGCGATTAACTGCGGGGCAGGTGCATCGCACGGATGCAACGAATGCCGCCCGAACCCTCTTGTTCAATATCCTGACCCAGGATTGGGACGACGACATACTGGCCCTATTGAATATTCCGCGCAGCATGCTGCCGGAAGTGCTCGATTGCAGTGCGCACTTTGGGGTGACGAACATTCCTGAAATTGCTCACGAGATTCCGATTACCGGGATTGCTGGCGATCAGCAAGCTGCGCTAGTGGGACAGTGTTGTTTCAACGTCGGCATGATGAAAAGCACCTATGGCACGGGTTGCTTTATGATCCTCAACACAGGGTCAGAGCCGGTTCGCTCTGAGCATCAACTGCTCACGACCGTTGCCTATCGGTTAAATGGCGTGGTTTGCTATGGCCTAGAAGGGTCCATCTTTATTGCTGGGGCATCGGTGCAGTGGCTTCGGGATGCCTTAAAAGTGATTGATCATGCAAGTGAGACCGAGGCGATTGCTGCGTCGAATCCTGATAGTCATGGCGTCTATGTGGTGCCGGCGTTTACAGGGCTCGGCGCGCCACATTGGGATGCCGAGGCCCGGGGCGGTATTTTTGGGCTCACGCGGGATGCCGGTGTCGCCGATATTGTGACCGCGACCCTGCAGTCGGTGAGTTATCAATCGCAGGATTTGTTGAATGCGATGGCCAGTGATGGTGTTGCGCCCACGGTGGTACGCGTGGATGGCGGCATGATTGAAAATGATTGGATGGCCCAAAATCTAGCCGATCAGTTGGGCATCGAGGTCCATCGACCCGCCGTTACCGAAACCACCGCTCTGGGCGCGGCCTACCTTGCGGGTCTTGCCCTAGGGGTTTACCCCTCTTTGGACGCCATAGCCGAGGGTTGGCAGCTGGCGCGTTGTTTTAAGCGAGAACTGCCCGCCCAGGCCGCGGCGCAGCGCTATGCGGGCTGGGTCGATGCTGTGGCTAGAGTTAAATCTGTTTGATCAAATCGCAAACGGTGCTGACGATTAGATCGGCTTCCGACTGATTAATAATCAAAGGTGGCAGCAATCGGATCACGGAATCTGCCGTCACATTGAGTAAAAGCTTGCGTTCGAAAGCCTGTTGAATGAGTTCTGTACAGGGCTTGGCGAGTTCCACTCCGATCATCAGGCCCATGCCGCGAATGTCGCGCACGCGATTATCGCCAGCCAAGTGGCTTCTAAATTGCGCTTGGATATAGTCCCCCATCTCAGCAGCATGCTGAATCAGGTTCAAGCGTTCAAATTCATCTAAAACGGCATTCGCCGCCGCGCAGGAAAGCGGATTGCCGCCAAAAGTTGATCCATGATTACCGGGTTTGAACACTTCAGCGGCTGCGCCTCGAGCCAAACACACGCCAATCGGCACGCCATTACCCAGGCCTTTTGCCGTGGTCACAAGATCCGGCAAGATGCCGCTGTGTTGATAACAAAAATAGGCGCCGGTTCGGGCATTGCCCGACTGCACTTCGTCCACGATTAAAAGCCAGTCATTGGCATCACAGAGGGCTCTCAGTCTTGGCAGATACGTCGGATCCGGTACTTGAATACCGCCTTCGCCTTGGATGGGCTCGACAAAAATAGCGGTGACCTGGTTGGCGGTCTCCGCGATTTTTTCAATGGCAGGAACGTCATTAAAGGGCACTCTTAAAAAACCCGAAACCAAGGGCTCGAATCCCGCTTGTACTTTTCGGTTGCCGGTTGCGGTAAGCGTCGCCATGGTGCGACCATGAAAGGCAGATTCGGCGACGATGATGGTGGGGTCCGAGAAGCCTTTGTTATGACCATACAGGCGCGCAATTTTTATGGCGCACTCACAGGCTTCGGCGCCAGAGTTCCCGAAAAACATATTGTCCATGCCGGAAATGATCGCAAGGCGTTCGGCTAGGCGCTCTTGGCCAGGAATTCGATAAAGGTTAGAAGTATGCAGCAGATTCTGGCTTTGGTGCGTGAGCGCTAGGGCGACGGCCTCATTGGCATGACCGAGCGCGACGACACCAAGGCCCGACAGGGCGTCAAGATAGCGCTCGCCATGGTGATCGATTAGCCAAGCACCCTCGCCCCGAACAAACTGAACATCGGTACGGCCATAGGTTGGCATAACAGCTGGGTTCATGAGACAGTCCTTATTTGGGTCGAGTCAATGCTGCCGTCGAGCAGCGGGCCGAAAGCCTTGGATCATAAACCAGTTTCGTTAACCACTAAAGCCGCGCTATGAGTGAATCTCTAAACCCGATTGAACTGGCTGTGTTTGTTGCGCGCTGTGCAGCGGTTTGTGATGAGATGGGGTTGATTCTTCGGTCTGCGGCGTTTTCGCCCAATATCAAAGATCGACTGGATTATTCCTGCGCCTTGTTTGACGCTGATGGGCGGATGTTTGCGCAAGCCGCGCATGTGCCTGTGCATTTGGGCAGCATGGCCTTTGCGATGCAGCAAGTGGTTGGGCTGCGGCAGTGGCAAGCGGGTGATGAGCTGATTTGGAATGACCCCTTCTTAGGCGGCACGCATTTGCCGGATGTCACCTTGGTCCGACCTTTTTTTTCGGGGTCCGAATTGCTGGGGTTTGTGGCCAACCGAGCCCATCATGCGCAAATTGGGGCGGCCACTCCGGGCTCAATGCCTTTGTCAAAGCATCTGGATGAGGAAGGTTTGGTGATTCCGCCGACCTTGTTGTTTGAAGGGGGCGAGGTTAACCGCGCATTACGCGCGTCATTGCAAGCTGCCCTCGGCGCGGGGACTGCCGCAGACCTGGCGGCCCAATCGAGCGCTAACCGCGTTGGTATCGATCGACTCGAGCAGCTGATCACCGCCTTGTCTGCCGAGCGATATGGTAACGCGATTGATCAGCTCAATGGTTATGGTCGGGCAGTGGCGGAGGCGGGGGTGCGCCGGATTCCTGATGGGCGTTACTGCTTTGAAGATGTGATGGACAGTGACGGTCATGCCGCAGCCAACTGCACCATTAAGGTTGCGATCACAGTGGCCGATGCCGCAGTGCAGGTTGATTTTACCGGAACCAGTTCGGCGGTCCCGGGCAATATCAATTGTCCACTTTCAGTAACCGCCGCCGGGGTTTTTTACGTTATTCGCTGTTTGTTACCCCCTGAGACCCCGGCCTGTGCGGGCGCATTTGATGTCGTGACGATTCAGGCAACGCCCGGCTGCTTAGTGCATGCTCAGCGGCCCGCGGCCACCGCCGCGGGTAATGTGGAAACGTCCATGCGCATTGTCGATTGTATGTTGGGGGCGCTGGCCGAGGCCTTACCCAACGAAATCCCCGCAGCCAGCCAAGGCACCATGAACAATGTTGCGATGGGGCAGGTTGGGCATTGGGATTATTACGAAACGCTCGGCGGTGGTACCGGCGCCAGCGCGAATCAAAAGGGTATTGATGCGGTCCAAAGCCATATGACCAATACGCTCAATACGCCGATTGAAGTGCTGGAATCCAATTACCCGATCCAAGTCCTTGAGTATTCTGTCCGGGCCGGATCCGGCGGCGCGGGCAAACAAGTCGGCGGCTGCGGGCTAGTACGTAGTTATCGGTTTTTGGCAGAAACCGAGGTCACCCTTATTACTGAGCGTCGAGTATCGGCGCCTTGGGGGCTGGCGGGCGGTGACCCAGGATTGTCCGGGATGAATTACCTGGATGGGCAGCGCCTGCCGGATAAAATTCAACTCTCGGTGTTACCCAATCAAGTTCTTCGAATCGAAACCCCCGGCGGTGGGGGTTGGGGTGATAAGGATTAAGGGGCAACTTAAAATTTGAATCAGGTCGTTTAACTTTGGTCAAAAAAGGCTAAAATGCGGTTTTTCATCGATCGGCGGAGCGGGCATGAGTGATATTTTACAAAGCATCCAAGAACAGGTTGAGAACAATCCAATCCTCATCTATATGAAAGGGTCGCCCGAACAGCCGCAGTGTGGGTTCTCGTCGCAATCCTCACAGATGCTGATGGCTTGTGGCAAGCCGTTCGCTTACATCGATATTTTGTCGAACCCTGAAATCCGGTCTAATTTACCGAAGTTTTCGGATTGGCCAACGTTCCCCCAGTTGTTTGTGCAAGGTGAATTGGTTGGGGGCTGTGACATTATTACCGAGATGTACCAAAGCGGTGAGTTACAAACACTGCTCGACGAAGTGCCACTGCCCGAGGCGGATTAGTCTGCGTCGAAGGCCGCTGCGCTTTCGTTGCTTGCGGCCACGTCATAGGGCGCAGGCCAGCGATTTACGATGTCGCAAAAAACCTCAGCCGTGCGTTCGCAATCATAGATTGCTGAATGCGCTTCCTTATTGTTAAAAGCAATCCCCGCGGCAGCGCAGGCCCGGGCGAGTACTGTCTGGCCGTAAACCAGGCCGGCGAGGGTGGCCGTATCGAAGCTTGAAAAGGGGTGAAACGGGTTGCGTTTAAGGTTGCAACGCGCAGCGGCTTGATTGAGAAAACCTTGATCGAAGGAAGCATTGTGGGCTACCACAATGGCGCGCTGACAGCCGGTGCGCTTTACCTCAGCTCGAACGGCGCTGAAAATGGCGGCCATAGCATCCTTTTCCGGTACCGCACCCCGTAACGCGCTTGAGGGGTTGATCCCAGTGAACTCTAGCGCCGCGGGCTCTAGGTTGGCGCCTTCGAAGGGCTCCACGTTGAAAAAAAACTGCTCGGCCGCGTGGAGTCTTCCCTTGTCATCCATGCCGATCAGGACCGCTGCGATTTCAAGCAAGGCATCGGTTTGAGCATTGAATCCTCCGGTTTCGACGTCAATCACAACGGGTAAAAAGCCCCGAAAGCGGTAGGCGATTGGTAACTTTGCATCGTTCATGAGCCGGCTTCCGGGTGCACTAGGCGCCACTTAATGGTTTCACCGCCGCGGAGCGGCATTAATTCATCCATCCCAAAGGGGATCGCTTTGGGCGGGACCCAGGGGATCGCTTCGAGGGTAATCGTGTCTAAATGTCGCGGGAGACCATAAAAGTCGGCGCCAAAGTGGCTCGCAAAGCCTTCTAGATAATCCAGTTTGCCCGCTTGCTCAAAGGCCTCGGCATAGAGCTCAATGGCGGCGTGAGCGGTATAACAACCCGCCGCACAACCGCAGGCATCTTCTTTGCGCGTGCGAGGATGGGGCGCTGAATCGGTGCCTAAAAAGAAGGATGGATCGCCAGAGGTTGCTGCCTGAATCAAGGCGGCCTGATGGGTGTCTCGTTTCAGTATGGGCAGGCAAAACAAAATCGGCTTCATGCCACCACTGAGCATATCGGTTCGATGGTACAAAAGATGGTGCGCCGTGATCGTTGCGGCAATGTTTGCGCTTTGTTCGGCAACAAAGCGGGCTGCGTCTTCCGTCGTAATATGCTCAAAAACGATTTTAAGGTCGGGAAAGGTCGCAATGATCGGGATGAGGTATTGGTCGATAAAAACCTGTTCCCGATCGAAAATATCGATCTGGGCGTCAGTGACTTCGCCATGAATGAGCAGCGGGACTTGGTGTTGCTGCATCGTTTCAAAAATCGGGTACAAGGCTTTGATCGAGCCGACGCCGGCGTCTGAATTGGTGGTGGCACCGGCCGGATACAGTTTGCACCCATATACGTGGGGTGATTGCGCGGCCGCAATGATGTCGCTTGGGCGGGTTTGGTCCGTTAGATACAACGTCATCAGGGGCTGGAAGTCGGACCCAGGGGGACGGTTTAACAGAATTTGATCACGGTAGGCCAAAGCTTGCGGCACCGTTGTGACCGGCGGTGTCAAATTGGGCATGACAATAGCCCGGCCAAATCGTTCAGCCACGTCCGACACAGTACTGGGCAAGTAATCACCATCGCGTAGATGGATGTGCCAGTCATCGGGTCGGGTAAGCGTCAGTGTTTGCATAAAAGAATTGTATCACCCTTCGCTGAAAACTGGTCTCCGATGCAGCAAACGATTACCATACACTCCTTTTTTTATGGGTGCTTTGAGATGCCGAAATTAAACAAAGTCGTGTTGGCCTACTCAGGTGGCTTGGATACATCGGTCATTCTGCGTTGGTTGCAAGAGACCTATGACTGCGAGGTGGTGACCTATACCGCGGATTTGGGTCAAGGCGAGGAGCTCGAGCCTGCAAGAAAAAAAGCCGAGAGTATGGGGGTTCAAGAAATCTTCATAGACGATGTTCGCGAAGAATTTGTTGCTGATTTTGTGTTTCCGATGTTTCGTTGTAACGCGCTGTATGAGGGCGAGTATTTGTTGGGAACGAGTATCGCGCGCCCGCTCATTGCCAAGCGCTTGGTTGAGGTCGCCGCTGAAACGAATTCCCAAGCCATTTCCCATGGTGCAACCGGTAAGGGCAATGACCAGGTTCGATTTGAGTTGGGGGCTTATGCCTTAGATCCCTCGATTCAGGTGATTGCGCCTTGGCGCGAGTGGGATCTGAATTCTCGCGAATCACTGATGGATTTCTGTGAGAAGCATCAAATTCCGGTAGAGCAAAAACGATCGGGCGAAAAGTCGCCGTACTCGATGGATGCGAACCTGCTTCACATCTCCTATGAGGGCGGCATCTTAGAAGATCCCAGTGCGGAGCCGGAAGAAGCGATGTGGCTTTGGTCCGTGTCGCCAGAGGCGGCGCCTGATACGCCGACCTATCTCGAATTGACCTACCAGGGCGGCGATCCGATTGCGGTGGATGGGCAGGCGCAGACGCCGGCGCAACTGTTGGCGCTTTTGAACCAAGTGGGCGGCCGTAATGGCGTCGGCCGGGTTGATATCGTTGAGAATCGGTATGTTGGCATGAAGGCTCGGGGTTGCTATGAAACGCCGGGCGGCACCATCTTGCTGAAAGCGCATCGGGCGATCGAGTCCATTACGCTTGATCGTGAATTGGGTCATTTGAAAGATGAGCTGATGCCGCGCTATGCGTCTTTAATCTATAACGGCTATTGGTGGAGTCCAGAACGTTTGGCGTTGCAGGCGTTAATCGACGAGTCACAACGTCATGTTAACGGTACGGTTCGCCTTAAACTGTATAAAGGCAACGTCACGGTGGTGGGGCGTTGGTCCGAACACGACAGCCTGTATGACGGCAATATTGTCACCTTTGAGGACGACGCCGGCGCCTATGATCAAAAAGATGCAGCCGGCTTTATCAAGCTCAATGCCTTGCGGTTAAAGATGGCCAGCCTGCGACAATCAAAACAACCCTAAGACAACAGCTGCTGGGGTTAGGCTGTTAAAGCCTGGCCGCTTGCAACGATGATCTAAAAGAGGCCTGTTAATCCAGGCGCTTTAATCTTTGGCAAGGAGGGCTTGCTTCTCTCGCCGCGGGTATTCGCACAGATCGAACACCGTACACGCGGCGCACTTCGGACTGCGCGCGGTGCAAGTATAGCGACCGTGCAGAATGAACCAGTGGTGGGCGTCTCGGATGAATTCATCCGGAATCACTTTGAGCAGTTTTTTTTCCACTTGCAGGACATTTTTGCCTGGCGCAAAGCGCGTTCGGTTCGAGACGCGAAAAATATGGGTATCAACCGCCATAGTCGGTTCACCAAACGCGGTGTTTAAGACGACGTTGGCGGTCTTGCGGCCGACGCCGGGCAGGTCTTCGAGGGCCTCGCGCGTGGTCGGCACTTCCCCTGCATGCTCGGTGAGCAATCGGTTACAGGTTTTGATGATATTTTCGGCTTTGCTGTTAAACAGTCCGATGGTCTTAATGTAGGGTTTCAAACCGTCAACCTCTAACGCCGCAATGGCCTTGGGTGTGCCAGCCACTGGAAAGAGTTTGCGCGTGGCTTTATTCACGCCGACGTCGGTTGATTGCGCCGATAAGATGACGGCGATCAGGAGTTGAAAGGGGTTGTCGTATTCGAGTTCAGTGGTTGGGGTTGGATTCTCTTGGCGTAGGGTGCTCAAGAAGGCGATCCGTTTTTCTCGATTCATAGTATCCGTCCAGACAATTTTTCAGGGCAATCAAACACCCCAGCGCCAAGAAGGCCCCAGGGGCTAGCATCATAATTAAAATGGGACTTTGATGAACCTCAATCCGCCAGGCATCGCCGGAAGGACCGAGTAATTGCGCCATCCCGTCAAATAAAGTGCCCCGGCCAATCACTTCCCGCACGCCACCGAGCAGGGTAATGGCCCACAAAAAACCCAGCCCCATCCAGAAGCCATCCGCCATCGAGGCCATAACGGGATTCCGCCGGGCAAAGAGTTCGGCCCGTCCGAGAATCGTGCAATTGGTGACAATCAACGCAATAAAGAGCCCGATCCGTTGATAGAGTTCAAAAAAGTAAGTCTGCATAAGCAGGTCTGCGGCTGAGACCATCGTCGCAATCACAAGAATTTGCAGCGGGAGTCGTACCGTGTCAACGAGGGTCCGCTTTAAGAGGCTTATCAGGGTATTGGCCCCGACTAAAACGGCAAGCGTAATCAGGCCGAGGGTTAAACTCGTCACCAGCGTTTGACTGACCGCGAGGAGCGGGCACAAACCCAAGAGTTGGACGAGGGCGGGGTTGTTGCGCCAAACCCCGTCGAGCGCAAGCGTACGGGCGTTACTCATCAGCGTCCTCGGTCTTAAATCGATGCGCGTGATCTTTGAGCCCCTGGCCCACCATCTCGATATAGGCGCGACTGGTTATTGTCGCCCCGGTGACATGATCGAAATCCCCACCCCAGCGTTTGAGGCGAAACTGATGTTGCCGAAGGGTTCGGCTATAAAACTGGTCAAGCCAGGGCGCATCCGCATTAATAATGTCGCCAATGCCAGGGGTTTCTTGGTGGTGATGCGTCGACACCGCGGTGATCAATCCGGCTTGATCGACTGCGAGCCAGGCGCGAATGGTGCCGTTGTAGCCCTGGGTTGTTTCAATGGATAACAAAAAGCCTTGCCGCTGGTTGTCGGACCACAGTTCAAAATGGGGGCTGTCTGAATCGGGCTGAATGAGGGTCATTGATGGATTGTTGATCGCCCGTTGCAATTGCTTTAAATCATAGTCTACTTGATTCTGCGCAATGCGCTGATGCGTGGACTCTGCTAAGCCGCCAATGATCAGTGCAGCGACAGCGGCTGCCAGGACGAGCATTAAAAAGGCGGGTTTCATCGGTTTTGTGCTCGCTCAGAACGCAATTGAACGACGCGGTCTATTAAGGGGGCTGCCGCATTGCTGAGCAGCACCGCAAAGGCCAAACCATCTGGATAGGCGCCAAACCCTCGGATGAGAAAGGTCAAACCGCCGACAAGTAGCCCATAAATCCAGAGTCCTTGCGTGGTATTCGGCGAGCTTACGGGATCGGTGATGATGAAAAAAGCGCCAATCATGGTTGCGCCGGCCAACCCATGCAGCCAAGGTGAACCGAGGCTGCTCGAGCTCCCGGCATCATACAGAAAGAGGCTCGGCACCAATAATCCAATGAGCATTGCCAAAGGCAGCTTGAACGAAATAATGCGGGCTTGGATGAGATAGATGCCGCCCAGCAGGTAGCCAAGGCTGATCAAGATTTGATCATTGAAAACGGGTTCTGCGAGCTGCCAATATTCGCTTAAGGTCATCCCTTGCCGATTGCGGAGCAGATCGAGGGCGGTGGCCCCAGTATAGCCATCCAAGCTTTGCAGGCCGATTTTGATGCGGAACAGATCGAGGGTCGAAGGCGTAACGCCAGATTCGGGTAGCCATTGGGTCATGAGTAAGGGCGACGATAAGATCAGTCCACCATAGCCTACCATTGCAGGGTTGAAGAGGTTTTGCCCCAAGCCGCCATAAACGAACTTACCGAAAATCAGTGCAAAGGCGACCCCGAAGACAACCAGTCCAAAGGGGAGCATCGGCGGTAGACACAGTGCGAGTAGAACGGCGGCCAGCAAACCACTGCTGAGACTGGCCTTAGTTTGCGGTCGTCGCCGGACTTGGTGATAAGCCATCTCCAATACCAGTGCGGCTAAGAGCGCGGCGGCCACGTTGAGTAAGATCCCAAGTCCAAAAACCCAAACACTCGCCAAGAAGCCTGGGATGAGGGCCATGCCCGTTCTGGTCATGATTTGGTTACTGTTCATGACCCTGACCCACCCTTGATTTGCGCGATCAGCGCGAGGGCGTCTTTGGGCTTCGGCCGCACTTTGAGCGTCGCCGCGGCGGTTTGAATGCGCGTTTCTCTTCGTAAAAATCGCTGCTCCGTTGCTTCAGCGGTCTGGGCTGCTTGGGCAATGATTCGCTGATTGGCTTTCATGCGCTTAAAGGATTCTGTCAGCGGCAGCTCGCTCGGACAAATTTGATCGCAAAGCGTACATTCGATGCACTCCGATAAACCGAGTTCCGCACTACGCTCAGGCTGGTCAAAGGCCAGGAATAAATGTTGTGGCGTCAGCGACTTAGGACAAGCGGTCACACAGTCGCTGCAAAAAATGCAGGCTTCCTCGGATTCTGGGCGCAAGGTGAGGTCGCAAGGACTGTCCGCTTCGATAAGGTCAATACAATCAACTGGACAAGGCGGTAGGCACAGCTCGCACCCCGTACACTCGGACTCGATGACCGTATGCATCAGGTTCTGGCTTCCGATAATGGCATCAACGGGACACGCCTTAATGCAGAGCATGCAGCCGATACAATTTGATTCTTGAATCCGTGCGATCAGCGGTACAGGGACCGCTTTGAGCTCGCTGGCCAGTGGGCTCGCCGGTCGGTTTAACATCTCCGCGAGGGTTTGGATCAAGGCTTCACCCCCCGGCGGGCAGCGATTAATGGCTTCCCCTTTCGCGACGGCTGCGGCATAGGGCCGGCAGCCCGGGTAGCCGCATTGGGCGCATTGGGTCTGGGGCAGCGTTCGATAGATCAAATCTTCAACGACGTTGGGTGTCTGCGGGAATGCGCGTTGGCCGAAATAGACAACGCCGAAGGTCAGAAGGGCGCAGCCGAGCAGTACCATCAGATAACCGAGTATCATGAGAATTGCATCGCGGTTAAACCTGAAAACCCAAGGGCAATCAGACCGGCCGTAATCATGTTAATGGCCGCGCCTTGAAACGGTTTCGGCACGTTTAACACCGATTGATGCTCGCGCAGGGCGGCAAACATTAAGAGCAGCAGGCCAAACCCCAACCCCGCGCCGAGTCCTAAAAGCAGTGCCTCAAAAAACGATTGGCTGGTCCTTGCGTTGATTAGGGCGACCCCTAAGACCATGCAGTTGGTGGTGATGAGCGGGATGTAAACCCCCAAGAACTGATGTAAGACCGGCTGCGTGGCTCGAATCACAATTTCCATGAATTGCACCAAGGCGGCAATGATCAGAATAAACGTCAAAATCCGCAGGCCGGTTAGGCCGAAGGGTTGCAGCACATACCGCTCGAGCAAATAGGCCGCCCCGGCACTCAAGGTCAGTACAAAAAGCGTGGCGCTGGCCAAACCGGCAGCACTCGACAGCCTCTGGCTGGCGCCTAAAAAGGGGCACAACCCAAGGAATTGGACGACAACAAAGTTGTTCACGAAGATCGCAGTAAAGAGTACCAATAGGGCCTCGGTGAACATGGCTACTCAGCTCACCTTCATGCCTGGTGTTGCGCCGGAATCGGGACTGATGAGGAAAATATCAGAGCCACCGGGACCCGCTGCCAGAATCATGCCTTCAGAGAGGCCAAATTTCATTTTTCGGGGGGCAAGGTTCGCGACCAGGACGGTCAACTTCCCGATCAAGTCTTCCGGTTGATAGGCCGATTTGATACCGGAAAAGACGTTGCGCTGGTGATCCCCTACATCGAGGGTCAGGGCAAGCAGTTTGTCAGCGCCGACAACGGCTTCCGCTGCAACGATCCGGGCAACACGCAGATCAACTTGGGCAAACGCTGCAATATCAATGGTGTCTTCTTTGGGGGTTCCCGCAACCTCAGTGGACGGAGCGGGTTGGCCTTGGGCTTGCTCGATCTCGATCATGGCCTGGACTTGGGCGAGTTCAATACGCTGAATGAGCGGTTGAAAGGCCGCAATCGTGTGACCTTCAAGCTGGGTGTTATGGTCTGCCCAAGTCAGTGGCTCGATTGCGAGAAAGGCCTCGGCGCGCTCAGCGAGACCGGGCAGAACGGGCTTTAAATACAGCGTTAGCAATCGAAATAGATTCAAACCGTCGGCGCAAACCGCTTCCGCGCGATCTCGCGTCTCTGGGTTTTTGATCAGTTGCCAGGGTTGCTCCTCTGCGATGAATTGATTGGCTTGATCTGCAAGGCCCATGATAACCCGCATGGCCTTACTGAATTCTCGTGCTTCGTACAGGTCTGCGATCTCATGGGCCGCGGACTGAAACTGCCCAATCAGTGGCGTCCCCGTTGAGGCCTTCATCACCCCGCCGAACTGTTTGTTGATAAAGCCGGCGCAGCGACTGGCAATGTTGGCGACTTTGCCCACTAAGTCGGCATTCACCTTCTGCACAAAGTCTTCAAGATTAAGGTCCAGGTCTGCAACGCTTGGATTTAATTTTGCCGCAAAGTAATACCGTAAGTATTCTGGCGACAATTGATCGAGATAGGTCCGAGCGTTGATAAAGGTGCCTTTTGATTTCGACATCTTCTCGCCGTTAATCGTTAAGAACCCATGGACGTTGACCTTGGTCGGCGTTCGGAAATCAGCAGCCGACAACATGGCAGGCCAAAACAGGGCGTGGAAGTTGACGATATCTTTGCCAATAAAATGATGCACTTCACAATCCGAATCGGCTCGCCAGTAATCCTCATAATCGATACCATGACCTGCGCAGTAGCGTTTAAAGCTGGAGATATACCCGATCGGCGCGTCCAGCCAGACATAAAAATACTTTCCGGGCTCGCCGGGAATCTCAAAACCAAAATAAGGCGCGTCTCTGGAAATGTCCCAGTTTTGAAGTCCGGTATCGAGCCATTCAGACAGCTTGTTGGTGACAGCTGGATGTAAGGCGCCGCTTTGGGTCCAGGTTTTTAGGAATTCGGTGTGCTTTGACAGCGCAAAGAAGATGTGTTCGGAGGTTCTCAGTTCGGGTTTAGAACCCGATAGCTTTGATCGCGGGTCGATTAAATCGGTCGCGGCATAGGTAGCACCGCAAGCATCACAGTTGTCACCATACTGCTCAGGGGTTTTGCAAGAAGGGCAACCGCCGACAACGAATCGATCGGCAAGAAATAGGCCCTTTTCAGTATCAAACAGTTGCTCAACAGCGGCTTTTTCAATATTCCCGGACGCGAGAAGCCGTGAATAAATCTCAGCGGACAATTGCTCATTGTCTTCGGAGTGGGTGCTGTCGTAGCAATCGTGACTGATCTGAAACGCTTGGAAGTCCTGAATATGCGCCTTGGTGATCTCGGCGGCATAGTCTAAAGGGGTCTGCCCCGCAGCTTGCGCATTCAACATGACGGCCGTGCCATGGACATCATCGGCACAAACGTAGAGGCATTCATGGCCTTGCAATCGCTGGAATCGAACAAAGATGTCCGTTTGAACGTGTTCGAGCATATGGCCGAGATGAATGGCGCCGTTGGCATAGGGTAGGGCGCTGGTTACTAGGATTCGTCGCCGAGTTGTCATGGCTAGTCTCCGAAAGTGAAGGCGCAAGTTTAGGGGATCTGGATGGGTGACGCTAGGGTTCATCAAGATGAAACACGGATCAGGATAATCCTTGAGCGGCTGACCTGCTTTTAGCGGCCGTGCTAGGTACAATAACGCTTTGCCAGTGATGAGGAAGGATTTGTGTCAGAACAAACAAAGGTTGCGCCATTGGCGATCAAAGGCGTTGCCCAGATTGTTGCGGTCGCCTCGGGCAAGGGCGGCGTTGGAAAATCGACCATCGCGACGAACCTGGCGGTTGCGCTCAAGGCCGCCGGGCGACGGGTTGGTTTGCTCGATGCGGACATCTATGGCCCCAGTCAGGGCACGCTATTTGGGTTGGCCAGTGGCACCAAACCTGAGGTGGTTGACCAACTGCTGGTGCCGATCCTAGCGCACGGCGTGTATTGCATGTCGATGAGCTTTCTAGCCTCGAGTAAAACACCTGCCATTTGGCGTGGACCCATGGCGAGTGGGGCTTTGCAACAGATGCTGATGCAGACGGATTGGCCAGACCTAGATGTTTTGGTCATCGATATGCCGCCGGGTACGGGGGATATTCAATTAACCCTCGCCCAGCGGGTGCCGGTTGATGGCGCGTTAATCGTGACAACGCCCCAGGATATCGCGTTACTCGATGCGCGCAAGGGCATTGAAATGTTTCGAAAGGTCCGCGTCCCGGTTTATGGCGTTGTCGAAAATATGAGCACGTTTGTGTGCCCACACTGTGGCGAAAACAGCGCAATCTTTGGTGAAGGCGGCGGCGATCGAATTGCTGAAGAGTTTTCTGTTCCCGTTCTAGCGCGGCTGCCACTGAGCCTTGAGACCCGTCAAACTTCAGACGCAGGCAGGCCAATTGCCAATGAAGGGGACAGTGTCGCGGGTAAAATCTTTAAGACGCTTGCAGACGAGGTGTTGCAGCTGCTCGCGAATCAAACGGCGCCCACAGCGCCGATAATTTCGATTGTGGATGATTAAGGAACGACCTGCCAGGTCGATGACCAGCAGCCGTTTACGGATAACGCGATGATGCAAGGGCATTAGGAGGAAGAGCATGACGATCAAATCAGATTCATGGATTCAAAGAATGGCGGCGGAGCAGGACATGATTTCGCCCTTCGAGCCAGGTCAAGTGCGTGAGGATCGGGGCGCCCGAGTTATTTCCTGGGGCACATCGAGCTATGGCTATGATGTCCGCTGCGCTGATGAGTTTAAGGTCTTCACCAATATTCATTCGGCAACGGTTGACCCGAAGGCCTTCGATGAGCGTAGCTTTGTCGATGTTAAAAGTGATGTTTGCGTGATTCCACCCAACTCATTTGCGCTGGCAAGAACGGTTGAGTATTTCAAAATTCCAAGAAGCGTTTTGACCATCTGTCTTGGGAAATCGACTTATGCCCGGTGCGGCATCATCGTCAACGTGACGCCGCTCGAGCCAGAGTGGGAGGGTCATGTGACCTTGGAATTTTCAAATACGACCACCTTGCCGGCGAAAATCTATGCGAACGAAGGGGTGGCGCAAATGCTGTTTTTCGAAAGTGATGAGGTTTGTCAAACCAGTTATCGCGACCGAGGTGGCAAATACCAAGGTCAGACTGGGGTGACACTACCTAAGACCTAGTGGTATCCAAGTTTTGGCTGAACCACCATGCGGATTGCGTTACAAGCTAGAAGCAAAATGGTCGCAACGCCTAACCCAGGCAGCAAACGCGTTATTTAAAGTTTCGCCACCCGGTTCAGGAGCTCGGCGCGCCAGCGCTAAAATCAGTAATAGGCGTCTCGTTGAGATAGGCTTTTTCAATGGCCAGCGAAAAATTTTCACCGTCGCTCGAGGTTTGTTCGAACCGGACCAACATGTATTCAAACGCAGGCGCAAGCCAAAGGGTGGTGGCGCGCTTTTCTTGATCATTCGATCGAACAATCTCATAGGTCTCGACGAGGCCTAATGGGGTTTCAAGCGTGACCTTCGCCTTGACGGAAAAAATATAATCTTTAAGGGTATCTTGATCTTGGATTTGGTAGCGATGCTGCGTGCCCAACGCAATGTCTGCGCCTTGATTGAGCAGATCGGTTTGCAATTGAAACTGGTACAGCAATCGATCGGATATCTGGGCGTCGGCGAGCGGCCAATGCTCGCCTGAGTCGAGATCGTTAACCTGATTTTGGTCCCAATCAAAATTCAAGCGAATACGCTTGTTGCGCCCCAAGCCGGTTCGGTCGTACCGGTAAAACTGCGGCCTGGCCGTGCCATCAATCATTACGAAATCGGATTGTTCTGTGAATTTTGCGAAAATGCTCAGAGCAGACGAGGTAAGGGTATAAAGCGGCGCCTCTGCGCCCTCAAGGTTTTGCCAGGACAACTCGCGAATGCCCGTGGCGCTAATGGGCAGGCCTTTATAGTCTGCTTGGTAGATAACCTTAAAGGGTTGGGGGTGTAGCAGCCTGGCTTGTTCGCCCGCTGCGTGTTGCATCGCGATGGTGAGACTCAATGCGATCATCAGCGCGACCCGGGCTTGCTTGCTCAGACTGCGTACCCATTGCGCCGGCAAGGATTGCGGCGCGGCGCCTCGGTCGCGCCGATCGCTTGTACCCGTTACTTCAGTAATCACGTGGTTAATGTGTAACATAGGCCATTACCGAAAAGTTGTGTTTTGTCTATGTTCAAGAAATCCATACCAGTAAGAAGGGTCATTGCTGCTAAAAGTTCCCTTACTTTACTTGTTTTGTTGCTGGTCGTCGCCCAGAAGCTCGACGCCGTCACCCTGGAAAACTTGTATCAGGCTGAAGTGTTATCCGAATCTCAAAGCGATGCGCAGCGTCGTATTGATGCCTCAGAGGGGCTCTCGCAGGTGCTCATGCGTGTATCGGGTCGCTCGGATATTCTTCAGAACCCGGTTATTGTTGCCGCGCTAAAAACGCCGGAACAATACTATTCGGAATTTAGCTATGCTCGGGTTGAAGCCGTCAACGATGCGGCGGCCGCGCTGCCTCAACCGGGGCTTGACCCATTGCCTGCTGAGACGCCGCGTCAGGTCATGCGCATTCGGTTTGCGCCGAGTTTGATCGCAAAAATTTTACGCGAGGCCGATCTGCCGGTTTGGGGCAGCAATCGTCCGTCTGTTCTGAGTTGGATGGCCATCGATGATGAATCTGGCCGTCAGGTGCTGGGAGAAGCGAACCCGTCGTTATTCGCTAAAACCTTGAATCAGGCCGCGCGAGCCCGTGGCGTGCCCTTACTCTTGCCATTATGGGACTTGGAGGACAGTCGGGGCGTGTCGTCCTCTGAGATTTGGGGCCGATTTCTAGGCCGAATCGAGGCCGCATCAAAACGGTACTCGCCGGATAAGATCTTGGTGTTCAGAGCAGAGTCCGAATTCAGCAACCAATGGCGGGGCGATTGGTCCTTGGGGGAAGGGGGGCAATGGCGCAGCGGCACAGTTTATGGTGAGAGTCAGGCGCAGTTGGCAACGGCTTTAGTTGGGGTCCTGGCCAGTGTGCTGAGCGAGCAGTATGCCGTTACCTCGACCCGGTCGGAAGTGCGTTTGACGGTCGAGGGCATCACCGAGATTCAAGATTACGCCGAGGTGAGTCGATATCTTGAGGGCCTGACGCAAGTTATGAGTGTTCAGCCGGTTAGGATCCTTACGGATATGGTTGAGTTTAAACTGCGCAGTGAAGGGGAGGTGCAGCAAATCATTGATGTGATTGCGCTCGATCGCAAGTTATCCCTGCTGCGCCTGGATGAGTCGTCGTCGACCTTATGGTACCGTTGGACGCCATAGCCACGCGCAGCCGCCGGCTAAGGTGACCTAATAAAAGGGTTTTAAAGCCATGAACGTATTGATCAATAGTCTTGTCGGACTGGGCCTTATTGGCTTGGTTGCCGTGTCGGTTAGCTTGCTGGGACCGATTTTAACGCCCTTCTTTCTCGGCGCCTTTCTGGCGTATTTAGGGGATCCATGGGTTGACCGCTTTGAAGCTTGGGGTTTGGGTCGTGCGCTGAGTGCAACCTTAGTATTTGCGTTGATTGCCGCTGTGATGTTGGCCGCCCTGATGCTTTTTTTACCCTTGCTGGCGCTGGAGTTGAGTGAATTACTACAAGGGCTACCGGCAAGCTTTTTATGGCTTCAGTCGACGCTGGGGCCGCTGATCCAAGATTGGACTGGTTTCAACTTGCAAGCGCTTGACCTAAAAGGGCTCGCGCAAAACTTTCTAGGTGAGTGGCAGCAGTCCAGCGATATCATGGGGTACCTTTTGGGTCAGATAACCCAGTCGGGCCTTGCAATATTCGGCAGTCTGATGACGCTTGCGTTGACGCCAGTGGTCGCTTTTTATTTGATGCGAGATTGGGATCATTTGCTGACGCGACTCGATCAATTGATCCCTCGGCCCCAAATTAATGTGGTCCGTCAGCTAACGGCAGCCGGTGATGAAATGCTGGCCGCTTTCATTCGGGGTCAGTTTTTGGTCATGATCTTACTTGGCATTTTTTATGCCGTGGGTCTCGGGTTGGTTGGGTTGGATATGGCGCTGATCATCGGTCTCATTGCCGGTCTCGCCAGTATCGTGCCCTACCTTGGTTTCATCTTGGGACTCCTGATGGCAACCATTGCTGCCGCTTACCAATTCCAAGATTGGGTTCATCCTGTGTATGTGCTCACGGTGTTTATTCTGGGACAGATTTTAGAGGGCAGTCTGCTAACCCCTTGGCTTGTCGGGGATCGCATTGGCTTGCATCCGGTTGCTGTTATTTTTGCCGTGCTCGCCGGTGGGCAATTGTTCGGTTTTATCGGGGTGCTCTTGGCCTTGCCCGTGGCCGCCGTGCTCATGGTTTTAGTGCGGTATTGGCTGGGCCGTTACCTGGCCAGTGGGTTTTATCTTGGTGATGCTGTTCCTGCAACGTGCGATCTATCCGAGGAAGACGCAGCCCTGGACACCCCGCCTGCCGCGACGATCGAGTCAGAGACAATCGATCCAGACATGGCCTCCCGGGCAACGGACGCGTCAACACTTTGAGCGAGCAGCTGACCCTTGCGTTCCCGCTTAAACGCGCCTATACCCTCGAGCGGTTTGTAGGTGATTTGGGCGAGCGCGCACTTGCGCTATCTAAGGAGCCGGTTTGGATTAGTGGCCCGAGAGAGTCGGGTAAATCACATTTACTGCAAGGTCTTTGCCAGCGATCAGAGCATCAAGCGGGCCGCGCGTTTTACTTAAGTTTATCCAATCAGGATTTAAGACCCGATGTGCTTTCTAATCTAGCCGATTTTGATTTGGTGGCGTTAGATGGGCTTGATCACGTTGTCGGGGATCGGGATTGGGAACTGGCTTTATTTGATTTGATGAATGCGGTTGCTGACACCCACGATGCCTGGCTGCTGATGGCGTCAAGATGTCCGCTGCCGGATGTGCCGTTCTGTCTAGCCGATCTTGCGTCCCGAAGTCGTGCAATGCATTGGCTCCAGACAGGCCAGTTAACCGATATTGAAAAAGCACTGGTCTTGCGGCGACTGGCCGAGGAAACGGGGTTTCATCTGCCGGAAGAGGTTCTCACTTTTTTATTGGATCGGGCGCCCCGTGAAATCGGCGCGCTGATCCAAGTTTTGAACCGGCTTGCCGACGAGAGTCTTAAGGCTCAGCGCCGGATCACCATTCCCTTTTTAAAACGCGTGTTGGGTATCTAGAGATGAAAGTTGTCTTCACCGGTGGGGGAACAGCCGGGCACGTTACACCCAACCTTGCTCTTATTGAGTCGTTCCAGCGTGATGGCGTTGAGTGTTTTTATATTGGCTCCAAGGTGGGCATTGAGGCCACTTTGGTGTCTGGGCTCAATCTGGATTTTTACGGCATCGCCTCCGGCAAGCTTCGGCGGTACTTCGATTGGCAGAACTTCATTGATCCTGTGAAGATTTTTTTTGGATTCTTTCAGGCACTCTGGATCCTACTGTGGCGCCGACCCGATGTGTTGTTTTCCAAAGGTGGATTTGTCGCGGTGCCCGTGGTCATTGCAGCGTGGAGCCTCCGGATCCCCGTTGTGATCCACGAGTCAGATTTGACGCCCGGTTTGGCAAACCGCTTGAGTGCCCCATTTTGTCGAAGGATATGCCTTAATTTTGAAGAAACAGCGGCTCATTTCGCCCAGCGAGCCACTCGGGTAACGGGCACGCCGCTCAGAGCAGGTTTGGTTCAATCCGACGGCGAGCGGGGTCGACAGTGGCTAAACGGTTTCAAGGCAGTGGGTGAGACCCAGCCGATTTTATTGGTGGTGGGTGGCAGTTTAGGCGCGCAATCCATCAATCGCTTGGTGCGCGCCGACCTTGCGCAGCTCACTGAACGCTTTCATGTCGTTCATGTGGTGGGCGGCGGCGGTATTGATCCGGAGTTTGTGGAAACCCCGCACTACCAGCAGTTTGAATATTTGGATGAACCCTATGGTGATGTGGTTGCGGCCTCAGATGTTGTGATCTCTCGGGCAGGGGCAAATGCTTTGTTCGAGTTTTTGTGGTTTAAAAAACCCCAACTGCTTATTCCGCTGCCCAGTGCTGCAAGCCGCGGGGATCAGCTGCAGAATGCGGCGTTGTTTGAGCAAAAAGGGTATGCCCAGGTCTGTCAGGAGCGAGATCTTGGTCCAGGGGCGCTGGCGCGGGCGGTTGATTCTGTTTGGATGGTGCGGTTTGATATGGCCCGGCGCCTTGGCTCGGTCAGTCTACCAGACAGCTTAGGTTTGATCCGTCAAGCGATTGAAGCGGCCGCCGCGGCAAACTAGGCGGTCAAGCAAGTCTTCGAGGCAGATCGGCGAAATCAAAAAAAGGGTATTTCGATGGCGAAGAAAAAAATGGGTCAGGGGCGCCTGCAAGGAGCGACGCGTGCCGGATGGAATGCGAAAGCAGACGTAAAACACGCTATACGTTGCACAGGGCTCATCATGGGGCTTGTTTGGGCCGCTGTGGCGTCGCAGGTTCAGGCCGATGCCGGCGCTCAATTGACGGCTTTGCTTGAAACCGAGCGCGAGCACTACGCAGGCATTGCGTTAAAAATCTGGGACTATGCCGAGCTTGGCTATCAAGAGACCCGGAGTAGTCAGCTGTTGCAAGATACCCTTGCGGATGAAGGCTTCGAAGTGAGCGCCGGCGTCGCAGAGATCCCAACCGCGTTTGTTGCAAGTTTTGGTCAAGGCGAGCCGGTGATTGGCATTTTGGCCGAGTTTGATGCGTTGCCTGGAATTAGCCAGGCGGCGGTGCCGACTCGATCGGTGCTTGCGGATAAGACTGCGGGCCATGCCTGCGGCCACCATCTCTTTGGCGCTGGCTCCACGGCTGCTGCAATCGCGGTAAAACGATGGCTCGCTGAAACGGGCCAAGCCGGCACCATTCGACTTTATGGTACCCCCGCCGAAGAAGGGGGTTCGGGGAAAGTGTATTTGGTACGTGCTGGGCTGTTTGACGATGTTGATACGGTACTGCATTGGCATGGGGCCGATCGAAACGCTGCGAATCCCGGCACGACACTTGCGAATAAATCTGCCCGGGTTCGGTTCTATGGCCGATCCGCACATGCCGCGGCAGCACCCGAACGGGGACGGTCAGCATTGGATGGCGTCGAGGCCATGAACTACATGGTCAATCTCATGAGAGAGCATGTGCCCGATAGCACAAGGATTCACTATGTGATCACCAGTGGCGGTAAGGCGCCCAACGTGGTGCCGGATTTTGCGGAAGTCTACTACTACGTGCGTCATCCCCAAGCCAGTGAGCTCGCCAATATTTGGGATCGGGTGATGAACACCGCCCACGCAGCGGCGCTGGGAACGGGAACCGAGGTTAAGATCGAAACCATGCACGGCAATCATTCAATTTTGCCAAATGAAACCTTGGCGCGCGTGATGCATCAAAGCTTGAGCACGGTCGGTGGCTATACGATGACGGCCTCAGAGCGGGCTTTTGCTGAGGTCTTGTCCCAAAGTTTTATCAATCAGCCGAGTGTCTTAGGACTTGAAGAAAAGGTCCTGCCCTTTGGCTTTACCGAGAGTAAGGGCTCAACCGATGTTGGCGATGTCAGTTGGACCGTGCCGACGGTTGGCCTTAGTACGGCCACCTGGGTGCCCGGGACTGCCGCCCACAGTTGGCAGGCGATTGCCGCCGGTGGAACGAGTATCGGTATTCAGGGGATGATGGTTGCTGCAAAAACCCTGGCCCTAACCGCTCAGGCTTTGTTTTTGGCGCCCAGTCATCTCGACGCGGCAGCCGTCGAGTTCGAGCAGCGCCGAGGTCCTGATTTTGTTTACGAAGCGCTCCTCGGCGACCGCGCGCCGCCCCTTGATTATCGACGATAAGCAGGCCCTCCGCGCGCCGCTGTCGAACGTCTCAACGCTTAAGCTTTTTGCATCCGGGGGTTGACGGGGTTTATTCAAGCGTTATACTTAGGTATAACACTAAACCTCTTAACGCCGGTCAGCTGTATGTTCTATAACCCTCAACCGTATTTTGAGACATCAGGTCGGATGATCCCGATGCCGCCGATGGCGCGTCACTGATGAAGATTGTTTGGAATGAGAAAGATCCGATATACCTGCAGATTCACCAATACCTCGCCCAGTTAATTTTAGAGGGCGTGATCCAAGAGGGGGATGCCTTGCCGTCAGTTCGCCAGTTAGCGGTCGCGCAACATGTGAACCCCATCACGGTATCAAAGGCCATTGCGATGCTGGTTGAGGATGGCATCGCGCTGAAGCGCCGGGGGCTGGGCATGTTTGTCGCCGAGGGTGCCGCCGAGCAACTCAAGATTCAGTTGCGTGCTCGATTTCTGTCGGAGGAGTGGCCGAGTATCCATCAACGGATCACGTTGCTGGGGTTATCGTTAACAGATTTATTAAAGGAGCCATCGTGAGCAACGCTATTTCAGTCCAGAGTTTGAGCAAACGATTCGGTGATCACCAAGCCTTAGATCGCGTCTCGTTTGAAGTGCCGAAAGGCGCTGTGGTCGGGCTGATCGGGCCCAATGGCGCGGGTAAAACAACCGCGCTGAAAGCGATCTTGGGCTTGTCGGCCTTTGAGGGTACGGTCGAGGTGCTGGGTAAGTCACCGCGCTCTGCGCCGCATCAAATGATGACCTCGGTTGGCTACATTTCAGATGTGGGAATCTTGCCCCGCTGGCTAAAAGTCAATGATGCGTTGAAATTTACCCAGGCCATTCACCCGCAATTTGACCTCGAAAAAGCCCACGCCATCCTCGCTAAGACCGATATACCGCTAAAGCAGCGCGTGAAAGCGCTCTCCAAGGGTATGGTGACGCAACTGCATCTCGCGCTGGTATTAGCGATGGATGTCCAGTTGCTTATTCTGGATGAGCCGACCCTGGGTTTGGATATCGTATATCGCAGTCAATTTTATCAACAAATATTGAATGAATTTTTATCAGAAGACCGGACCCTACTCATCAGTACCCATCAGGTTGAGGAAATTGAGTCGTTGCTAACCCACCTCATTTTTATCGACCAGGGCAAGATTCGTCTCGATGCCGCGTTGGATGATGTCTATAGCCGGTATCGAGCGGTTGATGTCGTAAAGTCGCAGATGAGCGCCGCCCGAGGATTGAAGCCTTTGTCCGAGCAAGCTCAGATCGAGGGGGCCTGCATGATTTTTGATGGGGTGAGCGCTGAAAGTCTTGCGGAACTCGGCACGACGCGGCGCGTGGGCATCGCTGAGCTTTTTGTCGCCATGATGACGCGTGAAACTAAATCAACCGCGTCGATTTAAAACAAGGATCAACTGGTTGCACGCGAATTCGCGCCAATCCGCTTTTAAAGAGGACTTAAAATGAATCAAGTTACAACGCTTATGGCCTTGTTCCAGCGTGAAAGTTGGGAACACCCTAATTTAATTTGGCGGCTCCCGGTGGGTCTAGTGATATTGAATGTTGTCCTGGCGATCGCGTCGGTGAGTCTTGGTTTGCAATACTTTGGCACCGAAAATTTCAAATTCGAATTCAACAGCCAGGACCTATCCTTTGATCAAGGCGGGCCAGGTCAAGCCGCGGCGACCTTCTTTTTATTAAGTTACTTCTTGTTAAGTCAGATGGTTGCGATTGGCTATTTGCTATCTGCTTTGTATGAAGAGCGAAAAGACCGGAGCATCTTATTTTGGAAGTCTCTACCGGTCTCGGATTTTCAGGTTGTGCTCAGTAAAGCACTGATGGGTTTGGTGGTGATTCCCGGTCTGTATTTGCTGGCTGCGATGCTGACGTTCATGCTGGTCACCGTCGTGTTGAGTCTGGGAATGACGTTCCTTTTGCCTGGCACAGCGCTGTTTGACGGATTTTTAATGGCTGGGCTGGCTGTCGGTGGCGAGGCGCTTAGGGTGTTTGCGTTGCAGATTATCTGGGGCGCGCCGGTTTTTCTATGGGTGCTGCTCGTGTCTGGGCTTGCGCGTGGGCAGCCGCTCATCTGGGCGATGGGGATCCCGTTACTGGTGTTGGTGGTTGAAAAGTCGCTTTTGTCTGAAGCGCGGGTCTTTGACTGGTTCTATGCCCATGCAACGCCGCTACCGTTTGCAGGCGCTTGGAACCCCATGATGGGCAGCGCGTCGATTGACTTGGCGGATGGTTTCTTGGCAGCGGGCATTGGGCTAATATTGTTTGGTTTAACAGTCTTTGGACGGAGGCACTTTCATGAAATTTAAGCAATTTTTGGCTGTGCTGTTGCTGCTTGCAACCTTTAGTTCCTTGGCCTATCTCAATACGCCGACGTCATTGGAGCAGATGAGGCGGATTACAGTGGCTTATGAGCAAGGTCAGATCTCTTTGAAAACCTTCCGAAAGATCCAACGGTTTTTACTGGATCAACAGCTGCGATAAGCGCTGGCTCAGACTCAAGGCAACGGTTTGGTTGGCAAGCTGAGATGGATTCACGGCTTTCGTGAGAATAAAACCGATCAAATTTGCGCGGGGTGTGTACAATATCGCCCTTTCAAATGTCGGATACCGCAATGTTTAACGTGCTTACCCTGAATAATATTTCCGAAAAAGGTCTGGTCAGGTTCGATAAGGCGGCCTTTAACGTTTCTGATGCGCTGCCGCAACCGGATGCTATTTTACTCCGGAGCTTTAAGCTGACGCCCGATCATGCCACGGAAGGTTTGCTGGCGGTTGGCCGTGCAGGCGCGGGCGTGAATAATATTCCAGTGGATGCTTATACCGATCGCGGCATTGTGGTGTTTAACACGCCCGGCGCCAATGCAAATGCGGTTAAAGAGTTGGTGGTCGCTGGTATGCTGCTATCCCGTCGTGGAATCGTTCAAGGCATTGACTATGTTTCGGGCTTGTCTGAGGTGACCGATAAGGCGGCTCTGAATACGCAGGTCGAAGCCAGTAAAAAGGCGTTTAAGGGCTCGGAGCTCAAAGGCCGAACCTTAGGGGTTCTGGGGCTGGGGGCGATTGGCTCGATGGTGGCGGACATTGCACTGCAACTCGATATGAAGGTTTTGGGTTTCGACCCAGCATTGTCGGTTGAATCGGCATGGCGGCTATCGAGCCGGGTGCAAAAGATGGACAGCATTGAGGCGCTGTTTGCGCGCTCTGACCTCGTGACGTTGCACGTGCCGGCCTTGCCTGAAACGGAAAAAATGGTGAACGCAACGCTCCTTGCCGCAATGAAGCCCGGCTCGGTACTGCTGAATTTTGCCCGCGGTGAGATTGTTGATACGGCGGCGATTAAAGCCTCCCTGACAAATGGCCAACTGGGGCAATACATTTCTGACTTCCCCGTTCCAGAACTCGTCAATTTGCCGGGTGTTCTGGCAACGCCTCATTTGGGGGCGAGTACCGATGAGGCAGAAGATAATTGCGCGATCATGGCGGCTGATCAATTAATGGACTTCCTGACCAACGGCAATATCAAAAATTCGGTTAACTTCCCCAACTTGTATTTAGAGCGAAGCCAATTAGGCTGCCGGATTGCCTTGTCGAACCGGAACGTGCCTAGGATTTTGGGTCGCGTGTTGTCGGAATTAGCGGACAGGAATATTAATGTGATCGACATGATTAATAAGAGCCGTAACGAAATCGCCTATAACTTGATCGATATCGAAAGCGCGCCTTCAGCGGAGCTGACAGAGGCGCTTTCGGCTATCGATGATGTGATCAATGTGCGATTGCTGGCTTAAGGCGTAACGCTGCTGCGCTTAGAAGCGATCCAGTCGGATCAAGTGGGCTAGATCCCTGGGTAGCGGGCTGGGGGCGCCGCAAAACGCACTGACAATGGCTTCTGCCGCGAGGGGCGCATGGGTTGCCCCATGGGAGCCGAGCCCCATCAGCGCGTAACACGCAGGCATAGGCTCTAAATGTTGACCAACGCCCTGATCCATAATAGCCGTGGTGAGCGCGTCAGTCGGCAGCAGGCCGGCTCCAATAACCCGGTCTGAAAACGTTGTTCGAATGCCGGCATGTGCAGAGGTCAAGGTAAAGTCACGATGCTGAAGGGTCTGCGCAAGATCTGACATTAGCCGATCGGTATCGAGCAAGCGCGTTTGCGAATCGTTGCTGCCCAGTTCGTACGTACTGCCCACTAAGAAGTCGTGGCCGTCAAGGTGCGTGATATTAATATCCCCAGTTAAAAATTCTGGCAAAGCGTGTTTGGATTGAATGCGAATACTCTGACCCCGAACATTTTTCAGCGCCAGACTCGTCAGGGTGTGCATGCCAGCGCCAGCTGCCAGGAGCGTAACGTCCGCCTGTGATAGCGCATGACCCGCTGCATCATAAAGCCGCATTTGACCCTTACTGGGCCTCAATTCGCAGACCTTTGCGTCTTGCAGGCCTGCCGGGGAGAGGCTCTGCCAAATGCCAGCCTGATGGTAAGTCACCTCATTGTCGATTTGCTCAAGATAGTCATCCGGAAAGAGTTGGCTGAGACGCTGCATTCTTTGAATCTTGGCAGGTGTTGCGCTGCGCCAGCGTAGAGGCCTGCGCTGAACGCCTTCTTGGTTGTGCAAGGCAAAGTAACAGCCGGCAATTGAAAATTCCGACAGCCGATCGCGCTGAAGCGATAACTGTGGGTAAATGTTTAAAGCGGGTTGGCTCGAGGCGCCCGGGTGATTCGGGTCGGCCAGAATGATCGGTTGAATGTCGAATCGATTAAGACTGCCAGCAAGGCTTTGCCCGGCGATACCCGCGCCGATAATTTGCACGGATGGCCGTCGCAGTCGTTGGCCGCGCCAGTCGCCTGGCGCCTCGGCAAACAAGAGTTCTCGTTTACGCCCCCAGCCTTGTCGTTTTTCAATTCTAAACCCGGCCGCTCGTAAGCCTTGTTTGACGACGCCTGCGACTGAGTAGGTGCTGGCGGATGCGCCCGGTTGGGCCAAACGGCGCATCCCCTCGAAGATAAATTGATTAAAGAGTTCCGGGTTTTGGCTGGGCTTAAAACCATCAAGGTAAAAGACATCCACTTTAGCATCGAGTCGCGGAAGTGCCGTTTGAGCGTCTTCAAAAATGAGCGTTAACCGAATTTGATCTGTGAACCAAACCACATGCCAAGCCGCAAGTCCTGCTGGGTAGATCTCGAGTAATCGCTTGCTTGCTGCGGTTTTGGTTAAAGCATGAACTCGCTTCAAAGCTGCCAGGGTGGGTGGTGAGCGCTCAATGGCGATGTAATGCAGTTGCGCGGTTGAGTTTGATTGTTCCCACAGCGCAATAGTCTGTAAAAAGTTATGGCCGAAGCCAAACCCCAGCTCTAATAAAACGATCAAATCGGCTTGTTGGGCGCGGGATGGCAGTTGATGCTGGCCCGGAAAGACCCATTGTTTTTCCTCAGAGGGGTCCCCTTGGGACCAATAACTGTCGTCAAACTCGACTGACGAGGGCGTGTCTTGCTGCCAGATAATGTCGCTTGCTTTCGTGCAATAAGGACTATCGGGTTGCATCGCTCAGCGCTGCTAAATGTGCTGGATCCAGAATCCACTCGCTCCATGAGCCTGGGTACAATGCGGGTTCTGGGTAGCCCGCTTCAAGCAACGCAAGAATCATTTGGGTGGCGGTGACGCCCGACCCGCAATAGCAAACCAAGGTTTGTGCGTCTGCTAGCCCCGCTTTGGCAAATTGTTTGGCCAGCATCGCGGCATCTTTGAATCGTCCGCTTTCTAGGTTGTCCAAGAAGGGCAGGTTCATCGCCCCGGGAATATGGCCAGCAATCGGATCGATGGGCTCATGATCACCTCGAAAACGGGCCGGGTCGCGAACGTCGATCAACTGGTTCGTGGGCTTGTTCCAGTCTGGTTGTTGCATGATTCGGGTCAGCGGTGGTTGCGACACAAAGGGCGCCGGTTGCGGCGCGGGTAAGTCGTGGGTGATGGGGTGTTCGTGCGCCCGCCAGTCGTCATACCCACCGTTGAGTACCTGAACGGTGTCGTGTCCCAACCATCGCAGCAGCCACCAAAGTCGCGCGGCAAAAGCGCCCTGGTTTTGATCATACGCAACCACCTGTGTGCCCCGTTGAATCCCCATCTGGCCGAGTTTGCGACTGAGCACCTTCTGGCTCGGCAGTGGGTGTCGCCCGGTCTGATTGGCGATAATTGGACCGCTGAGGTCATCATTCAGGTGTAGGTAATATGCGCCAGGGATATGGTCTGCAAGGTACTGGGTTAGGCCAAGCGCTGGCGCGGTAAGGTCGAAGCGGCAATCGATTACGACCAGGTCCTCGACGGTATCGAGGCTTTGGTTGAGGTCTTGGCAGCTGATTAAGTGGGACATTAGCCGCCGCCTTTCAGGGCGTGAATGCCCTCGGTGGCAAGGATCGTTAAAATTTTTTCGCGTTGATCTCCTTGGATTAGAATCTCGGAGCCGTTGAGGCTGCCGCCAACCCCACAAGATTTTTTTAATCGCTGGCAAAGTTGTTTGAGCGCCGGCGGACTCAAGGTCAAGCCGCGAATAATTGAAACCGGTTTACCGCTCCGGCCCTTGATCTCTCGGTGCACCCGAACCACGCCATCAGACGCGATGCGTTTGATTTGAGTCCCACAGACGCAGTCCGCTTTGGGCTGATGGCAATCAGGACAAAGTCGACCGAGATCAGTAGAGTAAACGGCCACGCTTACCCTTCGTGGTAGATGAAAAGTTCTAAAGCGCTATCTTGATCTCGAATTTTGCAGAGGTTAACGAGTTCAAAGAGAAACTTCAGTAGGTCCTCAGAGTCTAGTTCGAGTTCCTCTATAGCTGCGCAAGTTCGCCATTGGTCCATGAGGGTTTCAATGGCATCATCTTCAAGGGTTGCAAGTTTTTCTGAAAAGCGCGGATCCACGCCCAACAAGAAAGGCCCTTCTTCTGCCAACGCGCGCACCAAGAACTCGAAACTCGCAGCCTCGTCAAGGAGCAAACCATGCATCAAGGCATACAGCGGCAGTCGCGCCTCTCGGTGCAGCGGGCCTGCGCTCAAGCACAGGGCAACCTCATCGGGCGGATCATCCGGCGCTAATGCCTCGACCGCCTCAGGTAAGCCAAGCAAGAATACATCCGGCATGGTCTAAGGTTTAAGCAACGGGGCTAACGTGATCAGCTTGTAAGCCCTTGTCGCCCTCGGTCACAACAAACGTGACCCGCTCGCCATCGGTCAGACTACGTCGACCTTGGCCTTTAATATTACGGAAATGAACGAAGATGTCGTCACCCTGGTCCCGTGTGATAAAGCCGTAGCCTTTTTTGGTGTTAAACCACTTAACAGCGCCTTCCTCGAAGTCTTCCTCAGAGAAGTCGTCATAGTCGTCTTCATCATCGTCATCGTCATGGTCGGAACCTTGACTGGCGCTGGACTGGGTTTGAGCGACCAACAGAACGGCGGTCAGGATACCCAAAAACAAGATGGCAAACTGCCCCCAGGCTGCAGCGTCCGTGGGTAGGCTAAAGGATTGATGAGCAAGATAGCCAAGCGCCAAAGCGGTGAGCGCGGCCATAACCAGTGAGATCAGTAATTTGGTAAACATGGTGACCTTTAAGACATGAATTGAGGGCGTTGATCATACTGGTTCCGACCGGTGGGTTAAAGGCCGTCTGCTCGATTAACTGCTTTAAGATATCGTTTGACGGTTTCAGGTAATCCGAGCCAAAGGGCATCGGTGATCAATGCGTGACCAATCGACACCTCTTTCAACGCAGGAATGCCTGCAACAAACGGGGGTAGATTAACGAGGTTCAAATCGTGCCCGGCATTGACGCCGATCCCTACTTGGTCTGCGGCGCGAGCGGTTTCTTGGTAATCAGTGAGTCCCTTGTGGGGTTGCTGTGGGTCAAAGTGCTCGGCGTAAGGACCCGTATACAGCTCAACGCGTTGAATGCCCAGTTTCTGGGCGAGGGGTATTTGAGATGGATCGGCATCTAGAAAAACGCTGGATCGGATCCTCCAAACCTGCAGTTTTTCAAGAATAGGCGATAAAATATTGTGATTTTGATTGATGTTCCAGCCATGATCACTGGTGAGTTGCGCCGGATCATCGGGCACCAGCGTGCACTGATCCGGTTTAATGGCCTCGATGAGTTGCATAAATCCAGGATAACCATTGGCCTGTGGCCCTTCTAAGGGATTGCCCTCAATGTTGAACTCAACGTCTGGGTAGTCTGCTAAAAAAGTTTTCAGAGCATAAACATCCGAGACCCGAATGTGCCTCTGATCGGGCCTTGGGTGAACAGTGATGCCCCGCGCACCGCAATCGATGCAGGTTTTGGCGGCGTCGATGACGCTCGGAATGACGGTATCGCGCGAATTTCGCAACAACGCAACTTTATTCAGGTTAACGCTCAGCAGGGTCATCAGCCCCAGCCTCCAGAAAAGCCGCGATGGTAGATGCGCCGGCTTACCCAGAATCCGATGAGCGCGCCGCTGAAGACAACGGCGCCGCCAATGAGAAACCAGCGCTGTTCAACGTCTTGGCTAAGGGTTGCCCGCTGGGCTTTGAGCGCCTCAATTTCAGCGGCCTGATCGCGCGTGCGCTGTTGTTCTGTGTCGAGGGCGGCGGCAAGGTTGATCGCATCAACCGATAAGGTGTTGATGCGGATGATTTCGTCATTGGCCAGGCGAAGTTGTTCCTCGCTGTCTGCGGCCTCCGCTAAGGCAGTGTCCCGAATCATAACGGCCTTGCTCAGAGCGGCACTTGCCACATTGGCCTCTTGGGTTGCGGCCTCGAGCCTTGCGCTGAGTGTTTCCAGTTGGGTGCGCGCGATGGGTTGATCCACAAGATACTGATCGTGGATGTAACCTTCCACCACGTTGCCATTGTCTTCCTCAAAACGAACCCAGCGGTAGCCATTGGAGGTCAATTCACCGAGGCTCTCTAGCGGGGTGCCGCTTTTTAGCCCTTTTCGGATGAGTTCTGACGCCTCCAGGGGTTCGGCGCGGAGGGGCAGGTACAGTGTGTCTCGAATGTAGACGGTTTCTGCAAGGCTCGTGGTGCTGAATACGAGACAGATCAGGCTAACGAGCTGTTTCATGGCAAAACCTGCTTATAGGGATGCACCTCTAGTGTTTCGAAGACACCGGTGACCGTATAAGGATCGGCCTCAGCCCAGGCTTTAGCCGCCTGTAGAGAGGCAAATTCCGCAATAATGACAGAGCCAAGAAACCCAGCTTCGCCCGGGTTCTCGCTGTCGATCGCTGGCATGGGACCGCCGATGATGAGTCGACCTTCGTCCAGCAGTGCCTGAACGCGATCAAGATGGGCCGGCCTTACTGATAAGCGGTCTGCGAGGCTGTTCTGTCGATCTTTACCAATAATAATATAGAGCATGCGTTTTACTCCGCGGCGTCTTTTTTAGGGTCGGTGAGCGCCCCGATTTGGTTCAGGTAGACAACTGTCATGATGATGTAAGCGAAGGTTAAAACCGGTCCGCCGAACAGTTTATATTTCATCCAGAAATCGAGACTGAATTGGTAGGCGATCACAAGGTTTAAGCTGCCCGCAATGAAAAATCCAAGGGCCCAACCATAACCCAACCGAAACCAAGCCGGTTGCGGGAGTTGAAGCTGTTGGCCCAAGAAGCTGCGCAAAAGCGGTTTGCCAAACACCAGTTGACTACCGGCCAAGATGGCAGCCAGCACCCAATTGATAATGGTCGGTTTCCAAAGGATAAAGGTCTCATCTCGAAAGGCGATCGTGAGGCCGCCCATGATCACAACGCTTGCGAGCAGGACCTTGGTCATCGTTTTCAAGGTCTTGGTGAGATAGTACTCAAAGCCGGCTTGGAGACACACCATGGCAATCAGTGCCTTGGTGCTGAAGAAAATATCATCGGTCATTACCCAGCAGACGAAAAATACGATAGGGGTTGCAAATTCTAAGATTTTTGTCATGAGATCGCTGAAGATTGATTTGGCTGGATGATACCGCATTTCTGAAGGGTTGCCGAAAATTGTGTTTCCCAGTCGTTTAAAGAGGTTAAGAGTTGTGGTCGCAAAGGCTTTATGTCAGATTGAGCGCATGAGCCAGTTCTTCAATATTCATTCAGAAAATCCGCAGAATCGATTGGTTGTGCAGGTTGCAGATTGCCTAAAACAGGGCGGTGTGGTGGTGTATCCGACGGATGCCTGCTACGCCATTGGGTGTAGTCTCGACAATAAGCGCGGCATGGATCGGATTCGGCGCATACGTCAGTTAAAAGAAGATCACGAGTTTACATTGCTCTGCCGAGATTTATCAGATCTAGGTTTGTACGCTCGCGTCCCCAACCCCGTCTATCGAGCTTTAAAGCAAGCGACGCCAGGTCCTTATACGTTTATCTTGGAGGCCAGTAAGCTGGTGCCAAAACGATTGGTGCAACCGAAGCGCAAAACGATTGGGCTGCGCGTGCCGGATCATCAGATTATTCGTGCTATTTTAGAGGCTTTCGGGGGCCCCCTAGTGAGTACGACCTTATCCATGCCGGGCGATGAATACCCGCTGAACGACCCGTTTGATATTAAGACGGTCTTGGAGCAAGAAGTCGAAATCATTGTTGATGGCGGATACGGCGGTTTAGATCCTACAACCGTTGTGGATTTTACGGGCCCAACGCCTGAGATATTGCGTCGTGGTTGCGGGGATCCAGCACTATTTGGCGTCTAAGCTGAGACTTTGCAATGCTTGCCGGTTATAATCTGGTCAAGGCTTGGAAGGGGGATGAAGGCATCATTTGATGCCAGCCCGTCGGTTCGGGCATCACCAAATGCGATCAACGGGTTAAATAGGTAATTGCTTGAGTCTTAACGAATCTCAATCCAGAGTATTGTCTGGTATGCGCCCAACGGGCCGCTTGCATCTTGGCCACTACCATGGCGTTTTAAAGAACTGGGTAAAGCTACAGCTCGAGTACGAAAGTTTCTTTTTCGTGGCGGATTGGCATGCCCTGACCAGCCACTATGAAGAAACCCGTCTAATCGAAGAGAACACTTGGCAAATGGTGATCGATTGGCTTGCGGCGGGCGTTAATCCAAGCTCAACAACGTTGTTTATTCAATCCAAAGTGCCTGAGCATGCTGAGTTGCATTTGCTATTGTCGATGATCACGCCGCTCAGTTGGGTTGAGCGGGTCCCCACCTTTAAAGATCAGGTGAGCAAACAGCGTGATCGGGATCTGTCGACCTACGGTTTTTTAGGATACCCAGTGTTGCAAAGTGCGGATATCTTGATTTATCGCGCTGGGCAAGTGCCGGTCGGGGCTGACCAGGTGCCGCATGTTGAAATGACCCGTGAGCTGGCCCGTCGATTTAATCACCTGTTCGGCCGAGATGAGGGTTTTGAAAAGGCTGCTGACGAAGCGGTCAAAAAATTAGGTCGAAAGAATGGCAAGCTATATCGTGAGCTTCGCCGCAGTTATGTCGAGCAGGGCAGCGAGGAATCCCTCAGCCGCGCGCAATCGTTGGTTGCCAGCCAGGGCAATTTGTCGATGGGCGACCGGGACCGATTGTTGGGTTACGCTGAGGGGTCTGGAAAGATTATCCTGCCAGAGCCGAAAGCGCTGCTGACAGAAAACCCTGTGATGCCAGGGCTCGATGGGCAGAAAATGTCTAAAAGCTATAACAACACGATCTCTTTGCGGGAAGATCCCGACTCCGTCACCAAGAAAGTCAGGACCATGACCACAGACCCCGCACGGGTTAAGCGCACCGATCCTGGGGACCCGAAGAAGTGTCCGGTATTTGATTTGCATAAAATTTACTCGAACCCGGCAACCCAGGCTTGGATTACAGAAGGTTGTATGTCCGCCGGTATTGGCTGCTTAGATTGCAAGGGGCCTTTAATCGAAGCGATTTTGCAAGAGCAGCAACCTATGCGGGAACGCGCGCTGCAATTTGAGGAAAGCCCTGATTTGGTACGAAGTATTATTGCCGAAGGCTGTGAGAAGGCGCGGACCCAAGCCAGAGAGACCCTCGAAGAAGTTCGGGCCGCGATGGGCTTGGACTATAGGTCGCTTTGATGGATTCTCAGGACCTGGCAGAAAATGATTCCCCAGCATCGCCCTTGCTGCCGACCTTGCGCAAACAAAGTGAATTGGCCTTGGTTGCGGGCGTGCCGTATACGGCTTTACCCGATGATCTGTACATTCCACCCGACGCCCTTGAAGTCTTCCTCGAGGCATTCGAAGGTCCGCTTGACCTTTTGCTGTATCTCATCAAACGACAAAATCTCGATATCTTAGATATTCGCGTCGCGGACATTACGCAACAGTACATGCAATACATTGATTTGATGACGGAACTCCAGTTTGAGCTGGCTGCAGAGTATCTTGTGATGGCGGCAATGCTCGCCGAAATTAAATCTCGGATGCTCTTGCCTCGACAAGCAGCCGGTGAAACAGAAGAGGATGATCCTAGGGCCGAATTGATTCGACGGCTGCAGGAGTATGAGCAGTTTAAATCGGCGGCGCTCAATCTTGATGAATTACCGAGGTCGAACCGAGACTTTTGGGTTGCTAACGCGGACGCACCCGTGTCGACACGGCCGAAACCGTTACCGGATGTTGCGCTTCAGGAATTGCTCATCGCGCTGGGGGGCGTGTTGCGCCGAACGGATCAAAATGCCAGTCATCAGATCAGTCTTGAGCCCTTGTCGACGCGCGCGCGGATGTCGCATATTTTGGCTCGGATTCAAGCACGTGGGGATCAGTACCAACCTTTTATTGAGTTGTTCAGTATTGAAGAAGGTCGAGCGGGGGTCGTTGTGACCTTTATTGCGATGCTGGAGTTGATTAAAGAATCCTTGATCGAATTGGTGCAGACCGAACCCTTTGCGCCCATTCACATCCGGCGTCGGATGGCGACGATCGCTTCTGAGAACGCGGAGCAAAATTTATGACCTGGGAAAAGAAATTAAAGCAGATTATTGAAGGCGCGATCATGGCCTCGGAAAGCCCGTTGTCCCTCGATAATTTAATGTCGTTGTTCGAAATGGACTCGCCGACCCGAGATGCGGTGCGCGGGGCGTTAGAAGAAATTGAAGCCGATTGTGACGGACGCGGCTTTGAGCTGAAGAAGCTGGCCAGTGGTTATCGATTCCAAGTTCGCGGCGAGTATGGCGAATGGGTGAGCCGCCTTTGGGAAGAGCGTCCCCAGCGCTACACCCGCGCTTTGCTTGAAACGCTTGCGTTGATTGCCTACAAACAGCCCATTACCCGTGGCGATATTGAAGAGGTTCGAGGTGTTGCGGTATCAACGAATATTATTCGAAGCCTACTTGAGCGGGAATGGATTCGAATTGTGGGCCATCGCGATGTGCCCGGCCGGCCTGCAATGTATGCAACAACCAAAAGTTTTTTGGATTATTTCAATTTGTCTAACCTTGATGAGTTGCCGACGTTATCGGAGATTCGAGACCTGGATGAGATGACGAGCCGTTTGGACTTGGATGAACCTTTGATAGAAATGAAGACCATCGTTCTGAGTGATGAAGATATTGAGGCGGAGATCTTTGAAGATACGGATCTCGATGAGGTTGCAACGACCGTGGACACCATTCGAGAAAATATTCGTCGCGTAATGGCCCCGCCAGCTCTGGACGACGATGACGACGATGACGATTCGGATGACAATGACGCGGATGACCAACCGGTCAGCGAAGACGAAGCGGGGGTTGCAACAGATGCCCCGGTGATCGGTGACCATACCTCTGACGATGACGATGACGATGACGATGACGGCGATGACAATGATGGCGGCGACATCTCATCCGATACTGGGTCCCCGGACGCAATGCAAAGTGGTCAGCAGTCTTCCGTTGAGCGCTCGAAAGTCGCACCGACATCAGCGGGAGATACGAACGCAGATATCCTGAAAGCGGCCTTTGCGGAGGATGCTGATGACCACGATACGCCCCATTAAGACCATCACACAGGCGCGGCCAAGATGACTGAAAAGCTACAAAAAGTGTTGGCAACCGTGGGTTTTGGCAGTCGCCGAACGATGGAAGGTTGGATCGAGGCGGGCCGGGTGATGGTGAACGGTCAGGTCGCAACGATCGGTGATCGCGTCGGGATCGAAGATAAGATTGTGGTTGATGGTAAGGCGATTATGCAGGTCGCCCAAAAACATCGACATTTGCTCTACAACAAGCCGACGGGCCAAATTTGCACGCGGGATGATCCGGAGGGGCGTCCAACGGTTTTCAATCGGCTACCAAAGCTGAATAACCAACGTTGGATTTCTGTGGGCCGGCTCGATTTTAATACCAGTGGGCTTTTGCTGTTGACCACGGACGGTGAGTTGGCCAATCGGCTGATGCATCCCCGCAGTAATATCGATCGAGAGTATGCCGCTCGGGTCTTGGGCGATGTGAGCGATGAGCAGTTGCAGGCCTTGACCGATGGTGTATTGCTGGAAGACGGTGTGGCGAAATTCTCTGATGTCCGAAAGGGTCGGGACGAGTCCGGGGCAAATCAATGGTATTACGTTGCGTTGACCGAGGGGCGTAACCGGGAAGTTCGGCGGTTATTCGAGTCTCAAGGGCTCACGGTAAGCCGGCTCAAACGGGTGCGTTTTGGCAGTTTCTTTATTCCTGCTGCGGTAAAGTCGGGTCGCTATATTGAGATTCTAGGCAAAGACGAGCAGGATCTTTACGTGCTGGGCGGTCTAACGCCCCCGCCAATGACCCAGCCGCGCAAAGGTCGGTCTAATCGTTAGCACGGTGCTTGAGCGGTTGATGATGGCCATCACTTTGAAAGCGATGGCCGCGCGGAGCACCTGATGTTGGGCTTAGCAAGTAGGCATAAAGCGCGAACAGATCTTCCGGCGGTTTGACGGAATCTGGATCTTCAGAAGGAAACGCCGCTTGGCGCATCTTCGTCCGAGTGGCGCCTGGATTCACCACGCTCACACGAATATCCGAAGTGTTCTCGAGTTCTTCGCTGAGCAAAGTCGCAACGCCCTCCAAGGCATATTTTGAGGCAGCATAGGCGCCCCAGTAGGCTCTTGGCGAGTAGCCAACACTCGAGCTCGTAAAAATCAGTGCGCTATCGCTTGATTGCCGGAGCAAGGGTAGCAGGGTCTGGGTCAGAGCAACTGGGGCCTCGAAGTTCGTCTTGAATACCTGAGCCCAAGTGGTCATTTTGTAGTGTTCAAACGGGACACGATCGCCCAGAATCGCGGCATTATGAATAAGGCCGTGTAAGACGCCATAGCGTTCAGTAATAACTTGCTTGAGGGCGGTAAGTCGCTCGGGGTCGTCTTGGCTCAGATCGAAAGGCACAATCCCAGGCTCAGGATGGTGGTTGCCTATGATTTCATCAAAAAGCGCTTCAAGCGCGGCAACATCGCGGCCCAACAACAGAACCGTCGCCCCAAGCTGAGCAAGACCGAGCGCTAAGGTTCGCCCGATGCCAGATGTGGCGCCGGTAATGAGAATGACGCGGCCAGAAAAGGTATTGGGTTCGGCCTTAAAGCTAAAAGGGTTCATAACGCGCGTGCATCAGGTAGTTAACTTGCGTGTCCCCGCTCAAAGCATAATGCTGTGTGATCGGGTTATAGGTCATGCCCACAAGATTCTGTAAATCAAACTGATGGGTTCGAAGGCTGCTGGCAAGCTCCGAGGGTCGGATGAACTTTTGGTAGTCGTGGGTGCCCCTGGGTAACAGTCGCAAAAAGTATTCGGCGCCAACGATCGCAAAAAGATAAGATTTTGGGTTGCGATTAATGGTTGAAAGAAATAGATCGCCGCCCGGTTTGAGGAGTTTCCCGCAGGCATTGATGATGGAATCAGGATCGGGTACGTGCTCCAGCATTTCAAGACAGGTCACAACGTCAAAGGTGCCAGGGTGTTGTTCAGCATAATCCTCTGCGGTGGACTGGAGATACTCGATCTCAAGATTGGACTCGTGTTGGTGAAGCTTGGCGACCTGCAAGGGTAAGGTGCCCATGTCGATGCCCGTGACAGAGGCCTCAGCCGTTGCCAGAGCCTCGGTCAATAATCCACCCCCGCAGCCGATATCGAGGACGCGCTTACCAGCGAGTGTGGCGCGTTCAGCAATGTAGTGCATGCGAAGCGGGTTAATAGCATGCAAAGGTTTAAACTCGCTATCAGGATCCCACCACCGGCGCGCCATGTCCTCGAACTTCTGAATTTCGATCGGATCAACGTTCTCTGCGGTGGTCATGACATCCCTTGGATTTTGGCCTGCCAACGGGCAACCTCAGCGGTGAGCGCGGTGACATCGGACGAATTATGTTGTCTTTCTGCATATAATAACTGGCCTGCAACCCAAGTATGCGTGACATCTTGACCGGTTGCGGTGTAGGCCAATTGAGAAATCGGATGATACACCGGCTGATGTCGAATGTCGCTCAGATCAACGGCAATCATATCGGCCGCTTTCCCAGGCTCCAGGCTGCCAATCAGGTCAGATAAGCCTAAAAACTCGGCGCCGCCGATGGTTGCCATTTCGAGGGCGCTGAAGGCGTCCAAGGCGGTTGGGTCGCCACTGGTGACCTTGGCGAGCATTGCCGCAGCACGGAGCTCTTGAAACATATCTAGATCGTTATTACTGGCCGCGCCATCGGTGCCGAGTCCGACGATAACGCCTCTTTTGAGAAGTGTCTGAGTCGGGCAAATGCCGCTGGCGAGTTTGAGATTGGATTCCGGGCAGTGGGCAATGCGAACCTTTGCCGCGGCGAGTTGGTTGATCTCGACCTCGGTGAGGTCCGTCATGTGCACAGCTTGAAGGCGCGAATTGATCAGTCCTAATGCCCGCAGCCTTGCAATGGGACGGTTGCCATGTTCCGCTTGATGCAGGGTGATTTCCTCTTTCGATTCATGCAAGTGGAGATGAATTATTAGATCGAGGTCGTTGCTATATCGAAGGATCTGCTCGAAGCCGCCATCTGAGACCGTGTAGGGGGCGTGTGGCGCGAAACCGGTGGTTAAGTTCGGTCGCCCGACAGCCCATTCAAAGAAATTGAGGCTTTTATCGAGATGGTGTCTTTCAGAATCTGCCCAGGCACTTGGAAAATTTAAGATCGGCGTGGTGATTTGACTGCGCACACCCACCTTTGCGAAACCTTCGACCGTTGATTCGGGGAAAAAATAACTGTCAGCGGCGCAGGTTGTACCAGACTGTATCATTTCGGTCGCCGCCAGCCAGGCCCCGGCTTCGACAAATTCAGGACTCACCACCTTGGCTTCAACGGGCCAAATATAGTCATTGAGCCAGGTCATGAGTTTGTAGTCATCGGCATAGCCGCGTAACAGCGTCATGGCGGCGTGGCCATGACAGTTGACGAGTCCGGGCATGAGCACCTTGCCGGGCAGCGGCAGACAGGTGGCGAGTGGGTAGTCTTGATTGGCAGTCTCACGAGGCAGAATGTCGATGATCTGACCGTTTTGGTGGATCAGGTCATGGTCGATTAAAAGGGTCGCACTCGGTCTAATGGGCAGCAGCCATCGAGGTTGTAGACGCTCAAGATTGGCCATGCTGTCGAGTCCTTTTTCACGTCATGAGATAGGTTTTAGTTTACCGTCAATGACGATAATTAAAAACCATTAAATACAATGACTTGCATCGATAGGCCGGGTCTGGGCTCGGTAGGTTTTTAAGGCTTATTGTGCTACTATTCTCGCCAGGGCGGAGCGGAAACTAAGGGCTGTTTTTCGGTTCGTGATGCCGGAGACGGGTTTTGATTCAAGCTGGTTTTTGAGTCTTAAACCGACATAGAAAAGAGGGCTGTTGATCGGCTTTTAAAGACTGATTTTCATGAGGTTTGGCGACGTCTAAGCAGGCAGCGCTGATAGCTCAACAAAAACAAAGCCGCGCAACAACAAGCGGGATAAAACAACACCAAACAATGCAAAACGCAGCAAGGCGAAGATACAAAGCAGTCAGTCATAACGCGTAGAAATTGAAAAACAACAACAACGTTCAATCGGTGTGGCGCGTGAGCGATGCGCCAGAGGTAAAAGGTGTGCTGGGGTCTAGGCGCGCTGGTAAATAGGTCGAATGCTGTCTCCAGGTCAGGCTTTCGGAACAATTTTGCAAAAGAAGATAGTGTAATCATGAGCGATTTCGAACACGACGACATCCGAACCATCAACATCGAAGACGAAATGCGGCAATCCTACGTGGATTATGCGATGAGTGTCATCGTTGGGCGCGCCTTACCAGATGTTCGCGATGGCTTAAAACCAGTTCATCGCCGCGTGTTGTTCGCGATGAGCGAGCAGAACAATGCCTATAACCGGCCTTACATGAAATCGGCACGGATCGTCGGGGACGTCATTGGTAAGTACCACCCTCATGGCGATACGGCATCGTACTACACGATTGTTCGGATGGCTCAGAACTGGCAGTTGCGGTATCCACTCGTTGATGGGCAGGGGAATTTTGGATCGCTTGATGGTGATATGGCCGCAGCGATGCGTTATACCGAAGTGCGGATGGCGAAAATCGCCCACGAGTTAATGGCCGATTTGGATAAAGAAACCGTTAATTTTGTGGAGAATTACGACGGCACCTTGCAAATGCCAGAAGTGCTGCCTGCGCGGTTCCCCAATTTGCTGGTCAATGGCTCAAGCGGCATCGCGGTTGGCTTTGCGACCAATATCCCGCCCCATAATTTGGTTGAAGTCATCAACGGCACAATTGCCTTGATTGATGATTCAACGCTTGAAGTCGATGGATTGATGGAGCATATCCTGGGTCCAGATTTTCCAACTGCTGCGATTATTAATGGCCGAGCCGGTATTGTTCAGGCTTATCGAACGGGACATGGCCGGGTTCAAATGCGGGCTCGATGCGAAATTATCCTCGATGAAAAGACCGGTAAATCGACCATCATCGTCCACGAAATCCCCTATCAGGTGAATCGTTCGAAATTAATTGAGAAAATCGCGGAGCTTCATAAAGAGAAAAAAGTTGAAGGCATTACAGACCTGCGGGATGAGTCAGCAAAAGAGACGCGTTTGGTGATCGAGCTCAGGCGGGACGTTGTACCGGAAGTTGTCTTGAATAATCTCTACGCTCAGACACAACTGCAAAGCGTGTTTGGCATTAATCTCGTTGCCTTGGTGGATAATCAGCCCAGAGTGCTGAATCTTAAGCAAGTATTAGAGTATTTTATTGTTCACCGCCGGGAAGTTGTCACGCGGCGGACCGTGTATTTACTGCGTCGCGCCCGGGCCCGAGGCCATGTTCTGGAGGGCCTTGCAGTGGCGCTCTCCAATATCGACCCGATGATTGAACTGATTAAAACCAGCGCGGATGCGCAAGAAGCACGTGAGAAATTGCTGGCCCGGTCTTGGGGTTCTGAAACGGTTACCCAGATGCTCGAGCGAGCAGGGCCCGATGCGGCCAAGCCCGATAACTTAGAGCCGCAATATGGCTTAAAAGAAGATGGGCTGTACTTTTTGTCACCCGAGCAGGCCCAAGCTATTTTGGAGATGCGGCTGAATCGTTTAACGGGTCTTGAGCAAGAAAAATTGCTTGAGGAGTATCGGGAGATTATCGACAACATCGCCGATTTGATGGAGATCTTGATGTTGCCCGAGCGCTTGATGGGGTTGATCAAGGACGAGCTGATTCAAATCAGAGATGAGTATGGCGACGAGCGTCGGTCTGAGATTGTTGAGTCCCAAGAAGATCTCACAATGGAGGATTTGATCACGCCGCAAGAGATGGTCGTGACCTTGTCAAATGGCGGTTATGCGAAGACCCAGCCCTTGTCTGACTACCAAGCGCAGCGGCGCGGCGGTCGCGGCCGATCAGCCAGTGCGGTGAAAGAAGAAGACTTTATTGAGAAGCTGTTGGTGACCAATAGCCATGACACGTTGTTGTGTTTTAGTGATCGCGGGAAAGTGTATTGGCTCCGAACCTTCCAAATTCCAATTGCCAGCCGGGCGGCTAGAGGTCGTCCTGTCGTCAATATCCTGCCCCTTGGCGAGGGGGAGCGTATTACCGCGATGTTACCCATTGAGGGCTATGGCGAGGACCAGTTTATTTTCATGGCAACGGCCAATGGAACGGTTAAGAAAACGCCGCTAATGGACTTTGCAAGACCCAGAAGTTCCGGTTTGATTGCGATCGAACTTGAAGATGACAATACCTTGATCGGCGCGTCGGTAACCGATGGTGCATCAGACGTGATGTTGTTTAGTTCTGGTGGCCGAGCCATTCGGTTTAAAGAGCAAGACGTGCGCGCGATGGGCCGAAGTGCGCGAGGCGTTCGCGGGATCAAGCTTCGGGCGAGCGAGGCTGTGATCTCACTCATTATCCCAAATGCAGCGGGCACGTTGTTGCTCGCCAGTGAAAAAGGCTACGGCAAGCGGACGCCTGTCGAAGAATTTTCGGTCATTGGTCGTGGCGGCCAGGGCGTAATTTCGATGAAGCTATCAGAGCGCAATGGCAGTTTGGTTGGCGTCGCGCAAGTTGGTTCGGGCTTTGAAGTCCTTCTGATCAGCGATCAGGGTACGATGGTGCGGACCCGGGTTGATGAGGTCTCATCACTCGGGCGCAATACGCAAGGCGTTCGTTTGATCAACTTGAGTGAGGGTGAGTCGCTCGTGGGGCTGGCCTCTTTTGATGAGCCTGAGTTAGATGAGTTAGAGGGTGATGCTGAAGAAGGCGACGAAGATGGCGCAACCGTTGCCTCCGACGCAGCGGTGATAAGTGCGGCGTCTGACAGTGCGGCGCAATCTGCGTCTGATGTGCTTGAGGATCCTGAAAGTGACTGATGCAATCGATCAAGCGCAAGCGCTTCAAGCGTTGAGGCTTGAAATTGATGGATTGGATCAAGAACTGCTAACACTGCTTAATCGCCGCGCTGAATGCGCTCTCGAGGTCGCGGTCGTGAAAGAGCAGTCTGCCGATAATGAACCGGCGATCTTCTACCGGCCCGAGCGTGAGGCGCAGGTCTTACGCGGCTTAGTTGAAAAGAATTTAGGGCCCCTGAGTCACGAGAAGGTCGCGTTGATTTTTCGTCAGGTTATGTCAGCGTGTCTTGCCCTGGAAGAACCGATGCAGGTTGCCTTTCTCGGGCCCGAAGGCACCTTTACCCAACAAGCAACGCTGAAACATTTTGGCGAGGCGGTCATTGGCCGACCGTTTGTTACGGTTGATGAGGTGTTTCGAGAAGTGGCCGCTGAAAACTGCCATTACGGCGTGGTGCCGGTTGAAAACTCAACCGAAGGCGTGGTCAACCATACACTTGATAACTTTTTAACCTCGTCGCTTCGCATTTGCGGTGAGTGTGAGCTGAAAGTGCACCATCATTTCATGGCTATAGCCATTGATGCGCCCATTGAAAGAATTTACGCGCATCAGCAAACCTTTGGTCAGTGTCGTCGCTGGCTGGATGTGCATTATCCCGATGCAGTTCGAATTGACGCCTCGAGTAATGCCCAGGCGGCGAAGCTTGCGATGAGTGATCCGGGCGCAGGTGCCATCGCGTCAGAAGTGGCGGCAGATCTTTACGGCTTAACCATATTGTCCCGAAAAATCGAAGATTTGTCAGACAACACGACTCGGTTTTTAGTCGTTGGACGCGAGCCTGTAGGACCGAGCGGCGCCGATAAAACCTCGATTATGGTTTCAACGCAAAACCGTCCAGGGGCCCTGTTTTCGCTGCTTGAGCCGTTTCATCGTCACGGTATTTCACTTACCGCCATCGAAACCCGGCCATCTAAGCAAGGAATGTGGTCGTATGTGTTCTTTATTGACTTTGATGGGCACAGTACGGATCCCAGTATTCGGTCTGTGCTGGATGAGGTTTCCAAGGATGCCTTGGAAGTGAAATTACTGGGGAGCTATCCCCGCGCTTTAAGGCTATAGCTATGGATTTTTTTAAGTCAGCCAATACTGGGGTTTTGAACCTAGCCCCGTATCAACCCGGTAAGCCGGTGGAAGAGCTGGAGCGAGAGTTGGGTCTAAAGCAGATTGTAAAACTGGCCAGTAATGAAAATCCGCTGGGCCCAACGCCGCAGCTGCAAGTCCATTTAGGCGAGATCTTAAAAGATTGTGCGCGCTACCCCGACGGCAGTGCTTTTCAGCTGAAGCAGAAACTGTCTGAGCAATTAGGCGTTGCAACGGACTGCCTGACGGTCGGCAACGGCTCAAACGATGTTCTGGAGTTGTTAGCTCGAGTGTTTTTAAAGCCGGGACATAACACCGTTGTGTCGCAACACGCTTTTGTCGTTTATGGGCTGGTCACGCAAAGCTTAGGGGCAACGTTAAGAGAAGTGCCTTGTGTGGATTATCAACAGGATTTAGACGCAACGCTTGCAATGATCGATGATCAGACGCGGATCGTCTTTATTGCAAACCCTAATAATCCGACAGGGACCTGGGTTCGTGGAGATGCGCTAGAGCGGTTTTTAAAGGCCGTACCCGCAACAACCCTCGTGGTGCTGGATGAGGCTTATGTGGAATACGTCGATGATCCGGCGTATCCCAATGGTTTAGGCCTGCTTGATCAATTTTCGAATTTGGTTGTTACCCGGACTTTTTCCAAGGCCTATGGGCTCGCCGCGCTAAGGCTTGGCTATGCCGTCAGTCATCCGGATGTGGCTGATCTTATGAATCGAATTCGGCAACCCTTTAATGTGAACAGCATGGCGCTTGCGGCCGGTTTAATCGCGTTAGAGGACCCGGGCCATGTGGCGCAGGGTGTTGCGGTCAACCGGCAAGGCTTGCAGGTGCTCAACGCGGGGCTTGCAGATTTGTCCCTTGCGGTTATTCCGTCGGTCGGTAATTTTGTGTGTTTTGATCTTGGGCAGGACGCGCTGCCAATCTATCAGGCGTTATTGATGCAAGGCGTGATTGTTAGGCCGATTGGTGTGTACGGCTTGCCGCAGCATTTGCGGGTCTCAGTGGGGACGCCCGAGGAGAATCGCGTTTTTCTCGATGCCTTGGGTCGGGTTTTGATCCCGTAATGAAATGCCTTGGACTGATTGGGCTTGGGATGATTGGTGGTTCGATCGCGGCGGGCCTGAAGCGCGCTTTGCCTGAGACGCGCATTGTGGCCTTAGACGTCTCTGATGACGCCTTGAGATATGGCCTAAGCGAAGGCCTGATCGATGACATTGCGCCAACGATCAATGATCTGATGCGGATGTCGGATGTGATCTGTCTGTGCGTGCCGATAAAGCAATTATCGACCTTAATGCCTGCATTGGGTGCTTTCTCCGGCGTGGTCACGGATGTTGGAAGTGTTAAAGGTCCCATCGTTAGGTTGGCTGAAGCGTTATGGGGGCAGTTGCCGAGCAATTGGGTTCCAGCACATCCCATCGCGGGTTCGGAGCAGCACTCGGTGCGGGCCGCTCGGAATGATTTGTTTGAAGCCCATAAAGTGATCTTGACGCCCGGGGATAATGTTCAGGGGCACGCTGTTGAGCTTGTCAGCAACCTGTGGCGGTCCTTGGGGGCAGACGTTGTTGTGATGAGTGTTGCGCATCACGACGATATTTTGGCCCAAACCAGCCATCTGCCGCACTTGCTTGCTTATACCTTGGTTGACGTGTTGGCGGGATTTGGGGACGAGCGCGAAGTGTTCGAGTATGCAGCGGGCGGGTTCCGAGATTTTTCGCGAATTGCCGCCAGTGACCCAGTGATGTGGCATGATATTTTTTTAACCAATAAAGGGCCGTTGTTAGATCGGCTTCGAACAGTGATAGAGGCCCTTGAGGCCACCGCGACGCTCATTGAAGAGGAAGCGTCAGACGCATTACTCGAGCGTTTATCCAGAGCGAAAAGCGCGCGCGACTACTTTGCCGACTTGCAGATTCAACCCGCTAAAAAAGTCCTGTAAACGGATTGTCGTTTTCAGGTCTGCAATGTGATTCTTAAAATAACGGGCAGGCGGTAACAAGGTCTCGGATAGAGCCGTGTTTCATTTAATGTAAAAAGTAAAAAGTAAAAAGTAAAAAGTAAAAAGCAGGTGGTAGTGGGGCGGAAATAGAGCGTCAAACTAAATGGGTTCGGTAAAACATCGACGAATGATGATGAGTTGTTTACAACGCGTCATTTTAACCTATCTTGTATGACCTGATTTTATGACCTGATTTTGAATTTTTGGAAAGCTTTGTTGACAGTCATCAGACAGAACGAGATTCCAGAGCTTGATAATCGCGTTTAAAAACAAGGAATGAGCATGACTGAGCCGGTTGTTATTGCAATCGATGGGCCGAGCGGTGCCGGCAAGGGGGCCGTTACCCAGCATTTGGCGCAACGGACGGGGTTTCATGTGCTTGATAGCGGCGCGCTGTATCGATTGACCGGGCTTGCGGCAAGACTTGATGGTATTGAGCTGTCTGATGCGCCAGCGGTTGCCGCCGTTGCGCGCGGGCTGGCGGTGCAGTTTATTCCGACCCAATCTGGCAACGAGCCTTTCGAGATCATGCTCCGAGGGGTGGCTGTGACCGACTCGATTAGAACGGATCAAGCGGGTGTCGATGCCTCAACCGTTGCAGCACTGCCAATGGTGCGCGCAGCCCTTGGGGACCGACAGCAAGCGTTTCGACAAGCCCCAGGCTTGATTGCTGATGGGCGCGATATGGGGACGGTGGTGTTTAAAGATGCTTTGGTGAAAATTTTCTTGACGGCCAGCCCTGAAATTCGGGCTGAGCGGCGCTATAACCAGTTGAAAAATAAGGATATGGATGTTAGCCTTCCCGCCCTTCTGGAGAGTATTCAGGCACGAGATACGCTCGATTCGAATCGAGCGGTCGCGCCCCTGAAGCCCGCAGAGGATGCCGTCTTGATTGACAGCTCGGGCTTGCCATTGGAGGCGGTCCACGAGGCAATCTGGGCGGTCGTGAGTAAAGTTGTAACCTAAGCTTGTAAAGCAAGCATGTAATTAAGGTTATAACTAAAGCTTGTAACTTAAGGTTGTAAATTAAAGTGGTCAATAAAGTCGTTTAATCAGTGCCAACACACAACGCTGATAAGATGATTAATCAATGGACGGGCCTAAGTTGGAAGGCGCGAGGGGGTTAAACCCCAAGGAAAAATACATGAGCGAAAGTTTTGCAGAACTATTTGAAGAAAGTCTAAAGACCGTTGAATTAAAGTCTGGCTCAATTATCACCGGTGTGGTGGTCGATATTGACTCAGAGTGGGTCACCGTTCACGCAGGATTGAAATCCGAAGGGATCATCCAAAGATCCGAGTTTTTGAACGAAAAAGGCGAGTTAGAAATTGAAATTGGCGCGACCGTCCGAGTGGCGATGGAGTCAGTGGATGATGGCTTTGGTGAAACCAAGCTCTCTAGAGAAAAAGCCAAGCGAAATGAGTCTTGGGAAGTACTAGAGAAGGTTTACGAAGATCAAGAAGTGATTGAGGGGTATATCAGTGGTCGTGTGAAAGGCGGCTTCACGGTTGAAATCCGCGACATTCGGGCCTTCCTACCGGGTTCTTTGGTTGATGTGCGTCCGCTTCGCGATAACGAAACACTCGAAGGCCAAACGCTTGAATTTAAAGTGATCAAGCTTGACCAAAAGCGCAATAACGTCGTCGTTTCACGCCGCGCGGTACTTGAAGCAGAAAATAGCGTTGAACGAGATGAGTTGCTCAAGAACTTGCAAGAGGGTCATGAGCTTAAGGGTATCGTTAAGAACCTCACAGATTACGGCGCGTTCGTTGACCTCGGTGGTATTGATGGTCTGTTGCACATTACCGACATGTCTTGGAAGCGCATCAAGCATCCGAGCGAAATTGTTGCTGTCGGCGATGAAATTGATGTGAAGGTGCTCAAGTTTGATCGCGAACGTAATCGCGTTTCCTTGGGTCTCAAGCAGCTGGGTGAAGATCCTTGGGTTGCGATTACTCGGCGTTACCCAGAAGGCGCTCGAACGGTTGCGAAGGTTACAAACCTGACCGACTACGGTTGCTTTGCTGAGTTGGAAGAAGGGGTTGAAGGGTTGGTCCATGTCTCCGAAATGGATTGGACAAACCGAAACATTCACCCATCGAAAGTGGTTCAGGTTGGCGATGAAGTTGAAGTCATGGTGCTTGATATCGACGAAGAACGTCGTCGTATCTCCCTCGGGATTAAGCAGTGTAAGGGCAATCCTTGGGAAGAGTTCTCCGGCCAGCACAGCAAAGGCGACAAGATTAAAGGGTACATCAAGTCGATCACTGACTTCGGGATCTTTATTGGTCTTGAAGGCGAAATCGATGGTTTGGTTCATCTTTCTGATATCTCCTGGAATGAGCCGGGTGAGCAAGCGGTTCGTCGATTCACCAAGGGTGATGAAATTGAAACCTTGATTCTTGCGATTGATCCAGAGCGTGAAAGAATTTCATTGGGTCTGAAGCAGATGGAACAGGATCCTTTCTCCGATTACACGGCGATTAACGATAAGAATTCGATTGTCAAAGGGGTGGTTAAAGAAGTCGATGCCAAGCAAGCGATTTTGCAAATGGCGGATGACGTTGAAGCTACTTTGAAGGCGGGCGACTTGTCGATGGATCACGTAGCGGATGCAAGGACCGTGCTGAGCGTTGGTGATGAAATCGAAGTGAAAATCATCAATGTTGATCGTAAGAATCGAGGCTTAACGGTTTCGATTAAAGCGAAGGACATGGCGGATGAGCAGACTGCTGTGAAGGAGCATCGTGAACGTGAAGTGGCCGCAGTGACGCCTGCAACGCTTGGTGATCTAATCAAGCAAGAGCAGGATCGAGCGGCATCAGACGCGGAATAGTTAGGACATGACGAAATCAGAACTCATTGAAAAGCTGGCTGCGGCCCAGGGCCAGCTCACTGCCAAGGATATGGAATTGGCGGTTAAAATGATTCTGGATCATATGTCCGATGCACTCGCTCGGGGTGAGCGGATTGAAATTCGGGGGTTCGGCAGCTTTTCGTTGCATTATCGAGCCCCACGAGTTGGCCGTAACCCAAAGACTGGAGAGCCGGTCTCATTGCCGGGCAAGTACGTGCCGCATTTCAAGCCGGGGAAAGAACTTCGTGAACGGGTCAATCCGGAAGCTGCTCACATCGACGCTTAAAAGCGGATTAGATTGTTCAGGGTCTGGCTAGCTTTTGGGTGATAAAGGCTTGTGAGGTGCGGATGTGGGTTACCTAAGGTTGAGTAAAATGCATCCATGAACTGGATCAAAGGTCTACTGTTTCGACTGATATTACTAGTGGTGTTCATAGCACTTTTCTTGCTTGCTACCGAAAATAATCTTGATGTTTCGCTGCAGTTATTGTCGCTGCGCACGCCCGAGTTCCCATTATCTTGGTGGCTGGCGGGCACGCTCGTTTTAGGTATTGCATTGGGGCGTCTGTGGGCCTTGATTGGGCGCTGGTTTGGCGCAGGCCGCTCGTGAGGTGCAGTCTCATGGCTTTAAACCCTGAGTCTCGCGAGGTGGCGAGGATTAGGGCCTCCGAAATCTGGGTTGCGGCGGTCGCTCAGTGAGTGACTGGCTTCTGCTACCGCTGATTGTTTTGGCGATTGGGGTCGGGTGGTATCTCGGACGTCGCGAGCGCAAAAGCAGTCGCTATTACGAGCTGGGTCTCAGGCACCTATTGAATGACGAGCCCGATCAGGCAGTGGCGACCCTCGTCACCGAACTCAATGTTGATAACGATAATGTCGATACGCACCTCGCCCTTGGCGGTTTGCTACGACGTCGTGGTGAGCTCGAAAAGGCAGTTTTTGTACACGAGAATATTTTGAAGTGGGCGCGCCTGGATCAGGCGACGCGGCACAATGTTCAGATGGAATTGGCCAGAGACTATTTGCAGGCGGGGTTACTTGATCGAGCCGAGTCTATGTCGATGACCCTGGCTGCTGAAAACCCTCAATACCGTAGTGAAAGTCTGAAAATAACGCTTCAGGTTTATGAGAAGGAGCGGGATTGGCATCGCGCGATTGAGATTGCAAAGCAGGTCACAGGCGGCGCAGAAGAAGTCCAGATTGAACGGGCGATCTCACATTATCTGTGCGAGCTTGCCGAGTTGAGCCTGATTCAAAACGATCCGGAGGCAGCTAAGGACTTTCTTGTTGATGCAATCGGGCATTTTGCTCAAAACCCTCGCGTGAGCTTACTTCAAGGTCGAATTGCGCTAGAAGCCGGCGATCCTGGTTCTGCAATTCGCTTTTTAGAAAGAATTATCGAGCAGGAGCCGGTCTATGTTGCCGAGTCCATGGCTTTATTGGAAACAGCTCATGAAGCAATGGGCAGTGAGCAGGCGTATCGCCGCTATCTCGAGCACTGTCTAACGCTCTTCCCCTCCATTTCAGTGGTGCTGGCGTTAGGAAGGGTCATCCGAGACCAAGAGGGCACTGATGCTCTGGCGCGTTTTATTGCCAATCAGATGGCTCAGAACCCGACGCTTCGGGGTTTTATCGAGCTTATCGATATTAATCTTGGTGATGCTGAAGGCGCGATGCGGCAGAACCTCAATCTGCTGAAGAATTTTGCAGAAACAATGATTGCCGATAAACCCAACTATCGTTGTAGTAGTTGTGGGTTTGAAGGCAAGCGTATGCGCTGGCATTGCCCCAGTTGCCGCGGGTGGGCATCCATACGGCCTATCTTCGGCTTGGAAGGCGAGTAACTAACACGTCTTCAGGGTGTTCTCTCATAACCCGCTCCGTCACTGACCACAGCGTTCTCTGTGGCGCTTCTTTATTGTTGATCGCCTGGTCGAAAGGTCTGAGCGCACCGAGTGTTAATGGGTTCTGGCGTTCGCGCCAGACACAATTCATTAAACAAGGAGTTTCAATGCAGATGATGAAAAAGCGAATGTGGGCGCAATGCCTTGGGGTCTTATTGTTGGTTGCTGGATTGGCCAGTGCCGCCCCGCCTGAGGAAGGCCAGGACGTCTTGCAGGGGCCTGTAACCGTAAACATTAACGAAGCCAACGCTGAGACGCTAGCGGCGGCGCTTGAAGGCATTGGACTCACTCGGGCCCAAGCGATCGTTGATTATCGAACACAGTTTGGCCGTTTTTACTCGGCTGAAGAGTTGTCCGCGGTTCGGGGTATTGGCATTAATACGATCAATCGGAATCTAGCTCGGATCCGAATGGACGAGCATTTCTAGTCTTTTAAAATCCTCAAGGTGCGCGGCAGATAGGTTCTGCCGCGCATCGAAAGATCGTACGGCGCCATTGGGCCCGCGCGATTCTCGGCTGTGGCTCAATCATTGATTAATGATGTCATCCGGGTTCTCGTTAAACCGGCTTATTGCTTGAAGTTTTCCAAGCTCATTTGGTGATCAAAAACAGAGAGAAACTGAACCAATTCTCGATTCACCGTTCGCATATTGCCCTGTAATGCTGAGCCAAAATCTGCCCAAGCCTGAGTCTTTCGAATTTGATCATTCCAGGCTTCCATTTCGGCCATTGATTCGTATCCGACAGTGATGACATGGGTCGCAACGTCGCCATCAGCCGCATTGCCATAACTGATCGCGGATAACCAAACCTCGCCTGGAAAAGCTTCTGCTGACTTGCTGGTCATCAACGCGTTAAAGGCCGTAACAACCGCTCCAGGGTCGCTAACATTAACCCGGATGGCTTCCCACACCGTGTCCTTGTTCGAAACGGTACCCCAACCCATCAATGTTTCCATCGCGGACTTGATTATGGGCGTTTAAAGCATGGGTTCACTGGCTGATCTTTAGGCCCAAGACCGATGCGCGCTATTGTCTAGAGCGAGCCTTTAGAGGGGTTTCTGCGAAGAAATTATCCCGCTTTGTTTGAGGGCGCTCTGGCGAAAATCAAGCTTAAAAACAAAAAAAGGCCTGCATTGCTGCAAGCCTTTTTGGCGTCTAGATGGCTCCCCGACCTGGGCTCGAACCAGGGACCCAAT